>Ga0058863_10144429_pt1 | contig 35264 bp, 8 predicted proteins | sample SwirhisoilCB3_FD_61025 | JGI IMG/M metagenome (GOLD analysis project Ga0058863, IMG submission 61025) | Switchgrass rhizosphere and bulk soil microbial communities from Kellogg Biological Station, Michigan, USA for expression studies - soil... | ecosystem: Host-associated > Plants > Roots >...
ACTCAGAACGAGCGTCAGTTGCGCGTCTTCCATCATGTAGCGCAGGCGCTCCTGTGGGTAACCGGGATCGAGCGGCACATAGGCCGCGCCGGTTTTCAGCACCGCCAATAGCGCAACTATCATCTCAAGGCTGCGCTCCATGCAGATGCCTACCAGCGCCTCGGGACGCGCGCCTTTGCTTTGTAAATAGGCTGCAAGCTGGCCGGCCCGGCGATTCAGTTCACCATAAGGGAGAGACTGTCCTTCAAAAATAACTGCGACGGCATCAGGATTTTTTCTTGCCTGTAGGTCAACCAGACTGGCCATGCCCTGGTTCCGCAAGTAGGGCAGCCGGGTCTCGTTCCATTGAAGCAACTGGGCCTGCTCCGCCTGCGACAGGAAGGAAAGAGTTCCATGGGGCTGCTGCGCATTGGCGGCCATCGCATCAAAGATGCGGAGATAATACTGGGCAATGGAGCCTATCTGCTGTTCCGTAATTCTTGAATCATCGTATTGCAGTTCCAGCCACACATCACGAGAAGCAGTTGGACCAAGGCTGAATGCAGCAAACAGTTTGAAGTTGGAAGATTCGTACTTATCGCCGTCCAGAATTTCGATACCGTCGGATTCCAGAAGGTTTTCGATTACATGGAAGTGCGCGAAGTTGAAGTAGTTGTCGAAAAGATCTTCGGTTCCCACATTGCGCTGAATGAGCGCGAGCGGATACCGCCGGTGGGGCAACATCTCATTCTCAGCGGAGAAAGTTCTGGTGATCAGGTCGTTCCACGTTCCTTCCGAAATCATCAGCCGGAACGGAAGGGTATTCAGAAAAAGTCCACGCACCTGGTCGCCATCTTCCACTTCCAGCCGTCCATTGGCCACCAGCCCTGAGACCACATCGCGGCTGCCAGTGGCTACCGCCATAGCCTTCATGTGACCGGCCAGGAGGACATTTTTAATCGGCACGCCCAGCGTCTGAGAAAGCTGCTTGAGACCATCGGATGTTTCCCGCGAGATAGGAACGTTTCTGATGATGGTGCGGGGCTCCTTCTTTTTTTGCGAAGGCGACGTTAGATCGGGAAGCGGAACAAATTCAGAGTCAGCAATCCGAATGGTCCAGAAAGTACGATGCTCCTCGGATTCGATATCGAGCCGCTCCATGGCAACAAAGTCGCGGTACGAGGTGCGCGGCGCCATTTCAGCAGCAGGTCGTTCGCCGGCAAGCAGCCGGGCGTAAAGCTCAAAAACTTCAGCCAGAGTCGCGTGGAGGCTCCAGCCGTCAATGATCGCGTGATTTTCCGTGAAGGTGAACTGGAAGCGGTCATCACTGCGGCGATGCACATGGAAGCGGAGCTGAGGCGGCTTTGAAAGATCGAAACGCCTCAACCTGGCGCTCACCATGAATTCAGCCAAGACCGCTTGCTGCTGCTCTTCAGAGAGGGCGCGCAAATCCTCTTCTTCAACCGGGAAAAAGGCGCTGCGGTGCACTAGCTGTAAGGGCACGCTGAAGCTGTGAAAATCAAAAGACGTGCGCAGCGCGGGATGGCGCGCCGTAACCCGTTGCACGGCATCGAGGAATGTCTCCCGTATCCAGGGGCCGCGAACATGGTAACTGTTGACGTTGTGATACATCACGGAGCCGGGTGGCGCGAACTCCATATGAAACAACATGCCTGACTGAAGCGTAGCCAGTGGGTAAGCATCTTCGAGTGAATCCGGTAGCTTGCGCCTGTCTTCTTCGCTTACGAGGCTGAAAGGTTCCGTCTTCGGAGGATGCTCCTGCACAGCCGCGCTCCTCTGCCGGGCCAGTTCACGAATTGTCTGGTAACGAAACAGATCCTGCAGCGAGAAGTTCAGACCCGCCATCTGGGCACGAGCGCGCACTTGAATGCTCAGAATGGAATCGCCACCAAGGGTGAAGAAATTCTCGTCAATTCCGACCCGTTCAATTTTCAATACTTCAGACCATATCGCGGCCAGAACTCTTTCGTCGGGCGTTCGCGACGGCGCATGGACAATTTGTCGCTCCACTCCGGCTTTGGGAAGCGCATTACGGTCAAGCTTGCCATTGGGAGAAAGCGGCATGCTCTCAAGCTCAACCATGATTCCGGGCACCATGTATTCAGGCAGTTGCTCGCGCAGGTAACGTTGCAACACTTCGGTAGACGGTTTTCCTGCCACATTCTGGAGGACGACATAGGCAACGAGCTTCTTGCTTCCGCCATCTTCCTGCACGATAACCACGGCTTCCCGCACATCTTTGTGGGCGGACAAGGCTGCTTCAATTTCGCCCAGCTCGATTCGGAATCCGCGAATCTTGACCTGGTGATCGAGACGCCCGAGATATTCAATTACGCCGTTCGGGCGGACGCGGCCCAGATCGCCAGTCTTATACAGGCGTTGTCCGGGTTCCCCACTAAAGGGATTCGGAATGAATTTCTCAGCGGTGAGTTCCGCTTTCTTCCAGTAGCCGCGGCCAAGGCCGATGCCACCAATATGAATTTCGCCAGCTACGCCCACAGGCGTTGGTTCCAGGCGCTTGTCGAGAATATGGATCTGAATATTGGCGATGGGGTACCCGAGAGGCACGGTAAAACCATGACTGTCTCGCTCGCACTTCCACCATGTAACATCCACGGCTGCTTCGGTGGGACCATAGAGATTGTGCAGTTCCACCCCGGCCATGCGGTGGTGGAACCTTTCCTGTAGATTCCAGCCCAACGCTTCACCGCTACAGATTACACGGCGCAAACTCTTGCATTGCTCTGCTTGGGGCTCCTCAATGAATACCTGCAGCATGGAAGGCACAAAATGGATGGTTGTTACACCTTCCTGCTGTATCAATTGGACGAGATAGTTGGGGTCTTGATGGCCTGCCGGACGGGCTACGATCATGCGGGCGCCTGTCATCAACGGCCAGAAAAATTCCCATACGGAGACGTCAAAGCTAAATGGTGTTTTTTGCAGCACCCGGTCGCTTTCATCGAGACGGTACATTTCCTGCATCCATTGCAGCCGGTTGCGAATGCCATGATGACGATTCATGGCGCCTTTGGGCCTGCCGGTCGATCCAGAGGTATATATGACGTAGGCCAGATTCTCACCTGAAAGAGAATGGACCGGATTACGCGCAGGTTCGCCGGCGATCAAGTTCCAGTCACGATCAAGACACGCGATCTCGCTGTTGAGTTCAGCAAGGAGCGGCGCGAGGTGTTGTTGCGTCAGCAACAACCGGACATCAGCATCTTCCAGCATGTATGCGAGGCGATCTGGCGGATAACCGGCATCAAGTGGGACATAGGTCGCCCCAGCCTTTAATACGCCAAGCAGAGCTACAACCATCTCAACACTGCGTTCCATGCACACGCCAACGAGATGTTCCTGCGTGAGTCCTTTCTTCCTCAAGAAATGGGCAAGCTGGTTGGAGCGGCTGTTCAGTTCCGCATAGGTAATGCACTGGCCTTCAAAAACTACAGCAATAACCTGAGGAGCCTTTTCCACCTGATCTTCGATGATTCCAACTATGGTTTTTTCCCGGGAATATTGCCGGTCTGTGTGGTTCCAATCAAAGACGATCTCCTGGCGTTCCTGCGCACTCAATAGAGGCAGATCGGCAATCGGGCTTGCGGGACGCGCCACCATGCCTTCGAGAAGCGTGATCCAATGGCCCCCCATGCGTGCAATGGATTGGTCGAACAGGTCAGTAGCGTACTCGATACCGCCTTGCAGAACATTTCCTGCCTGCTCTAGGCCAAAAAGCAAATCGAATTTTGCCGTGTTATTGTCGCTGGGCAATAATGCGAGCCTCAGGCCGGGCATGATCAATTCGTCATTATTGGGCGCGTTCTGCAGGACGAACATGGTCTGGAACAGCGGCGACCGGCTCAAATCGCGATCAGGATTCAGATCGTCAACAAGTTTTTCAAACGGCATCTCCTGATGTGCGTAAGCTCCTAATGCGGTTTGCTGCACCCGCTTGAGGAAGCTGCGAAAGCTCTCTTCCGCTTGCAGCCTGCTCCGCATTACCAGAGTGTTAGCAAAAAACCCAATGAGATTTTCCGTCTCTTTAAAAGGACGATTTGCGATTGGAGTGCCGACCGCAATATCATCCTGCCCGCTGTATCTACACAATAAAACCTGCACGCTGGCGAGCAGCACCATGTAGAGAGTCACGTTTTCCCGCCGGGCGAAGTCATTTAACCTGCGGGTCAGCCCGGGGGATAGTTTCATGTCATGGTGCGCACCGCGGTACGTTTGCACTGCGGGCCGGGGGCGATCTGTGGGCATTTCCAGCACACCACTGAAGTTCGCCAGCTCTTTACGCCAGTAATCGAGTTCCTTCTCCAGCACTTCTCCTTGCAATCGCGCACGCTGCCACTCCGCGTAATCTCCATACTGAAATTGCAGTGGCGGCAGCTGCGGCTCCCGGCCCTGTGCATACGCAGCATAGAATGCGGTCAGATCATTGACTAATACCCCCTGTGACCAGCCATCGCAAATCATGTGGTGCATGGTGAAGAGAGCCACGTGTTCAAGGGGATTGACTTGCAGCAACTGCGTGCGAAAGAGAGGTCCATTTTTGAGATCGAACGGTTTTGACGCCTCTACCCGAATGAGTTCCGCAATAATGTCGCCCCGGCTTTTGCCATTTTCGTTGGGAACCTGCAGAACATGCAGGTGAATCCTGAGACTGGGCAACACTATTTGTTCGGGCTGGCCGTTTATCGCAAGATCGAAACGCGTGCGCAAAGTCTCATGGCGCTGCACTACTGCATTCAAGCTGCGCTCCAACAAGGCGAGATCAAGGTGGCCTTCGAGCCTGACTGCGGAATAAACGTTGTAGGTGGCTGCACCCGGTTCCATTTGATCAAGAAACCAGAGGCGCTGCTGCATAAAGGACGTAACAAACCTGGAACGGTCCTTCAGTACAGGAACGCGCACACCAGCTTCGTGGAGACCCTCTTCGATGAGGAGCGCCTCCAGCAATGCCAGCTTTTTCGCTGATGGTGTAAGTGTTGTCTTCACTGCATTCCTACCTTCTACATAACTGCTTCCCGGCCATGGATGAGCAATGCGGAAAATTCTAGTGAGCCGCCGTGGAGTGTTCCGCCGGAGCGGGATCGGCAGTGTTTTTGTTTCTAGTCTGAAGAGCTGCGTCGGCTTCTTCTTCTGTCTGGATAAAAAGCGGTTTGGCGAGGTGGGCGATCTTGTTCACCTGGCCAGGACGAGGTTCATTCTCAATAAGCGCCTTTGCCATTCCTGCCAGCGTGCCGCGCATGAATAAGCCCTGAAGCGGAACATTCACCTTGAAGATCTGCGCAACTCTGGCAATCAGTTGGGTAGCAAGCAGAGAATGTCCGCCCAATTCAAAGAAATTATCTTCTATGCCAACCCGTTCGACATGAAGGAGATCAGCCCACACCATCGCAAGAACTTCTTCGACCTCGGTACGCGGAGCAATATATTCCTTCTTCACCCGCGCGGCGCCTGGTTTTGGGAGACTTTTGCGATCGAGTTTGCCATTGGGAGTAAGCGGAATTTCCTCCAGCTCAATCAGCATTTCGGGCACCATGTACTCGGGCAGTTTTCCGCGCAAATGCTCTTTCAATTGGTCAGAGCCAGCCTGGCCTTTGTGATCATCGCGCGCCACCACATAGGCTACGAGGCGGCGGGCGCCCGGCGTGTCTTCCCGGACGATGACAACGGCATTGGCAACCAAGAAATGCTCCCGCAGTACTGCCTCAATCTCGCCGGGCTCGATGCGATACCCACGGATTTTGCTCTGCTGGTCAATCCTGCCAAGAAATTCGATATTGCCGTCCGGCAAGTAACGGGCTTTATCACCTGTGCGATATAACCGCTGTCCTTCAACCCGCGCAAACCGATCGGGAACAAACCGTTCGGCGGTGAGATCAGGATTCGATGAATATCCGCGTGCCAACCCAGCTCCGCCTATATAAAGCTCGCCAGGAACACCCACGGGAACGGGCTCCATGTTTTCATCAAGTAGGTAGATTTGGGTATTTGCGATGGGCCGGCCGATGGGAACTGTTCCAGACGTTTCAGTCACGGGATGCATGGCTGACCAAATAGTTGTTTCTGTGGGTCCGTACATGTTGTAAATTCCGTCTTTTGCCATTGGCCCCAGTTCCTGCCTGAGCATGGACGGAAGGGGCTCCCCTCCTACCAGGAGTTTTCCCAGTATGGGAGAACCCTGCTCTGACTTCCATTGCTCCAGCAAGCCTTGGGCAAATGAAGGCGTGCATTGGACATTCTTTCCGTTCCAGTCCCAGTCCTCATGCGCGGTGGCGATCCGCTCCCAGCGATCTTTAAGGCGGGCCAGACGCTCGAGTCCCTCCAGCGCAGGACCTGCGGCTACGCCGAAATCAATGAGGCAGCCAATTTCATCAACATCCGCTTCCGCAACACGGTAGAGCATCGCCAGGCAGCTCTCCTGGGTCCCCATAAGACCGCTTGTCTGGTAATAACGATCAAAACCGAGGGCCAGGAGAGCGTCCAATTCAGCAGGGCTTATACTTTTTGGATCAAACTCAATTCCTTCACCGCGCGCCATTTGCTTGAGCAGGTCAACCGATTCCTGCAGATAGCGGCAGAAAGGACCGCGAACAATGGAACGCGTGCTCTCTTCGTCGTCACCGATGAATGTGTGGAGCATCAGGACGACAGAGCCTTTACCAGGATGCCCAGCCTGGCGATAAGCAGAACGATAAGCGGCGATTTTTTCTTTCAGCTCATCGACACTTTGTCCAAGGAGGTGAGTGAGCAGTCCCGCTCCGATTTCCCCTGCGACACGGAATGTCTCCACGTTGCCTGCGGCAGTGAGCCAGACCGGGAGTTCCGGCTGAATGGGCCGAGGATGAATGCGGACGGGAATTTCTTTACCAGCCCCGTTCACACGCGAAATAGTTTCACCCCTCCACAGAGAACGGACAATTTCAATATTGCGCAGCATAACGGCTTTACGGTCTGTGTAATCCTGCGGAGAAAGAACGAAATCATTTACATGCCAGCCGGAAGCGAAGGAGATACCCACGCGGCCGCCAGAAATGTTGTCAACTACCGACCATTCTTCAGCCGTACGCAAAGGATCATGCAAAGGCATAACCACGCTGCCAGCACGGATTTCCACATTCCTGGTGATGGCAGCAACCGCGGCCCCCGTAACGGATGGATTTGGATACAAACCACCGAAAGCATGGAAATGGCGCTCGGGAGTCCAAACTGCATGGAACCCATGCTCGTCGGCAAATCGCGATCCCTCAAGGAGAAGACGATAAGCATCCTGCTTTCCGCTATCATCGGCTGCAGAAAAGAAAAACAAGCTGAAATCAAGGTGCTTTCTAGTGGTGCGCCCTGCATCCTGTCGCGTGATGCCTGGGTGGAGTATCACGCTGTCACCCCGAGTCAATGTCCAGAAAAGTTCCAGCGCGGAAATATCAAAAGAGATGCTGGTGATTGCGACCCACTCCTCAACTTTTGTGGGCTGCCCAAAGGCATCGGACATCGATAGGAGGAAGTTGGTCAACCCTAGATGGGTGATGATCACTCCCTTAGGACGTCCCGTAGAACCTGACGTATAGATTACATACGCGGCATTCCCCGGATTGATGATGCACGATGGATTGTCTTCGTTTTCGCGCGCGACGCTTGATGCGTCACCATCCATCGTGACCACCGGGACCGAGAGCGCAGGCAGGTGTTGAAGCAATGCAGTGCGGGTGATTACCAGCAGCAGGCCAGAATTCTCCAGCATGTATTGCAGACGGGCCGCTGGATATTCAGAATCCATAGGAACATAAGCACCGCCCGCTTTGAGCACTCCAAGAAGGGCCACCAGCATGTTCACACTGCGGTCAAGTGCAATGCCAACAACCTGCTCCTGGTGTACACCAGACTTTATGAGGCGATGAGCAAGTTGATTAGCGCGACGGTTCAGTTGATTGTAGGTCAGCTTCTCACCGGCATAGCTCACAGCAATCCGCTGCGGCGTCCTGCTTACCTGTTCCTCGAACAATTCGACTACCGTTTTCCCCGCCGGGTATTCCCGCTCGGTGCGATTCCACTTTTCCAGCACCTCCCGCCTCTCTTGTTCACTCAAGATGGACAAGTCCTCCACTGTCTTGTGCGGCGCCTCGGCTATTGCCCCCAATAGTTCTTCCCAGTGTTTCCACATCCGCTCTATGGTGGCGCGTTTAAACAGACCGCTGTTGTACTCGATGGCCGCTTCCAACGTTTTCTCCGCCTGATTCACGTAGAACGAGAGATCGAACTTCGATATCGCGCTCTCCGCCTCTATCATTGTGAGTTTCAATCCTGGAAGCTGGAGTTCCTGTTGCGGCTGGTTTTGTAGTGCAAACAGAACCTGAAACAGGGGCGAGCGGCTCAAATCCCGATTTGGCTTCAACTCCTCCACTAAGCGCTCGAAGGAAACGTCCTGGTGTGCATAGGCGCCCAAAGCAGTCTCCCTCACCTGCTTCAACAAATCTTTGAAGGATGCCCGTCTCTTGATGCGGTTCCGCAGCACCAGCGTATTCACGAAAAATCCGATCAGCTTTTCCGTCTCTTTGTGCGTGCGATTCGCGATCGGACTACCTATCGCTATATCTTCATCCCCGCTGTACCTCCACAACAGGAGATCCAGAGAAGCCAACAGCAACATGTATAGAGTGACGTTTCCCTGTCTTGCAAATTCCTGCAGCCGCCGGCTCAAGTTCTCGCCGAAACTTACAAGGTAATGCGCTCCTTCGTAGCTCTGCACGGCTGGTCGGGGATAGTCCGTGGGCAACTCCAGTATCCCAGTCATTCCCTCGAGTTGCTTCCTCCAGTACTCCAGTTGCTGCTCCAATACTTCTCCCTGCAGCCACCCCCGCTGCCAAGCGGCATAGTCGCCATACTGGATGGGCAAAGGCTTCAGCACAGATTGCCCACCCTGCATGTGCGCTGTATAGAGCCGTCCAATCTCTTCCACCAGAACACCCTGCGACCAGCCGTCGGAAACGATATGGTGCAGCGTAAATAGAGCTACATGCTGCTGGCTACTCACCCGCAGGAGTTGTACCCTCATCAGCGGTCCCTGTTTCAGATCAAACGGCCTGCGCTCTTCCTCTTGCGTCAACCGTTTCACTTCCGCTTGTTTCTCCTCCGCAGTGCGTCCGGCAACTTCGTGTATTTTCAGCTTTATTCTGAGTTCTTCCGGTTTTCCCACAACCTGCTGGGGCTCGCCTTGCTGATTTAATTCAAACCGGGTACGCAAGGATTCATGGCGTTCCACTACTTCGTTAAGACTGCGTTCCAGCACCTCAATGTTCAGATCACCTTCAAGCCGAATTCCCGATGACAGGTTGTAAGCGCTGGCTGCGGGCTCCAATTGCTCTAAAAACCAGAGTCGCTGTTGCCCATAGGACAGTTTCTTCTTCTCCTCCTCGCTACAAAGCGTGATCGCTCCTCTTTTTGCTCCTTTTCCTCCACGCAGTTCCTCCTCAATGTCGCGTGCCAGCGCTTCCACGGTTGCATTCTCAAACAATCTGCCCAGAGCTATCTCCACCCCGAATATGTCCCGCACGCGCGCCATCAACTGCGTCGCCAGAAGTGAATGCCCGCCCAAATCGAAGAAGTTATCCTCTGCACCCACGCGCTCTGCTTTCAGCACTTCACTCCAGACCTGCGCTACCATTTCTTCGGTCCGGGTACGCGGCGGCACATACTGATTCCGGCTCACAAACACCGGTTCCGGTAATGTTTTGCGGTCCAGTTTGCCGTTCAGGGAACGTGGCAACTCCTCTATTTCCATGATCACGGATGGGACCATGTATTCCGGCAAGTTCCAGCTCAAATACTGCTTCAATCCGGCTTCGCCCACCTTCTCCGCCGCGGGCTTCATCACCACATATCCCACCAGCCGCTTTTCACCACTGGGGTCCTCCTGTACCGCAACCGCCGCTTGCTTCACACTTTCGTGGCGCGCCAATTCCGCCTCGATTTCTCCCAACTCGATCCTGTACCCTCTTACCTTCACCTGCTCATCTTTCCGGCCCAGATACTCGATGACTCCATCAGCGCGATACCGTCCCAAGTCACCTGTCCGGTACAGCCGCTCACCCGTTTTGCTTGCGAATGGAGTGGGAATAAACCGTTCTGCCGTGAGTTCCGGCTTACCTGCATATCCGCGCGCCAGCCCTTGACCTCCAATGTAAATCTCTCCCGCAACTCCCACAGGCGCAAGCGCCAGTTCCTGGTTCGCAATATAGATGCGAGCGTTGGTCAGAGGCCGCCCCAGTGGGACATAGGCCTGCTCAAGAACCAACTCTTCCGCGCAGTTCCAACTGATGGCATCTATTGAAGCCTCAGTCGGTCCATACAGGTTGTGCAACTGAACTCCGGACAATTTCCGCCGAAACCGCTCCACCACTTCCCGAGTCAAGGCCTCGCCCCCGCTGAACACCCACTTCAGCGTTTTGCCGCATCGTTCCACTTCTTTCTCCTGCAACCAGACTGCTAACATGGAAGGAACCAGCTGCAAAACTGTAATCCGTTTTTCCTGCACAGTCTGGGCCAGGTAGTGGCTGTCCTGCTGACCTCCGGGCTTGGCCATCACCAAGCGCGCTCCTTGCAATAGCGGCACAAGAATTTCCCATACCGATGCATCAAAATTGAATGCCGTCTTCTGCAGCACCGCGTCCGCGGGTCCTAGAGGAAACTTTTCTATCGCCCAAAACAAACGGTACAAAATTGCTTTCTCCGGGATCATCACCCCCTTGGGCTTGCCGGTTGTTCCTGAGGTGTAGATCACATAGGCCAGATGATCGCTCCCGCTGCCGCTTTCGTGTTTCAAATTTTTGCGGCTCTCATTGCAAATCGGTTTCCAGTTTTCTGCTTCATCGAGCACTACCTGCTCCACACGTCCTCTGCTTAGAAGCGTCCGCGTGCGATCATGCATGAGCACCAGCATTACTCCTGCGTCTCCCACCATGTACTCAAGGCGGTCCTCCGGATGCGTGGGATCGAGCGGCACATAAGCGGCTTCAGCCTTCAGCGTTCCGATAATTGCGACTACCATCTCCAAACCGCGTTCCATGCATATTCCCACACGGCTCTCGCGGGCGATCCCTCTCTTCCTCAGGTAGTGCGCCAACTGGTTAGTCCGCTCATTCAACTCCAGGTAAGTCAGACTTTCGCCTTCATATTCCACCGCTCCCGCATTGCCGCTCCTCTGCGCCTGCTGTTCGAATAACTCCGCTATTCCCTTCTGCTCATAGAGCTTCTCGCTGCCGCTCCATTCCCCAAGCACCTGCTTCCGCTCCGCTTCGTTCAACAGCTCCAGTTCCCAAACGCGCTCTTCGCCTCTCGTTACCATGCTCTGCAGCACCGCTTTCAGGTGCTCCATCATTCGCGCAATCGTTGCCTCTTCGTACAACTCCTGCTGATACGATATCCATAGATTGACCTCTTCCCCGTGTTCTTCAGCCGCAATGCGCAAATCGAACTGCAGTTTCTCGATTTGGGGCTGCATGAAGCGAAACTTTAGTCCCGCAACATCCAGGCTATCGGCCCCAAACTCCTGCATTCCCAGAGTTACCTGAAACAGCGCGTCGCGCCCCCCACTGCTTTCCCGGTGCAGTTCTTCCATCAGCTTTTGCAGCGGCGCGTCCGCATTTTCGTAGGCTTCCACCGCCGCCTGCCTGACCCGCCTCACTGCCTGCCGCAGTGTCGGCGCTCCTGACAGATCGCCGCGCAATACCAGCATATTGATAAAGCACCCGATCAGCGGCTCCACCTCAACGCGAGTGCGGTTGGCCACCGGCGATCCTACTAATACTTCCCGTTGTCCGCTGTACCGGGCCAGCGTGATCTGCAATCCAGCCAGTAGCACCATGAAGAGCGTGACTTCTTCTTCCTGCATCATTCTCCGCAAACCCCGGCACAACTCTGGCGCCAACTTTACTCCCGCACGACTAGCACACCTCTTGCGCAGCGCGCTTCGCGGGTGATCGGCCGGCAACTCGAGTATTTCCGGCACTCCCGCCAACTGACGTTTCCAGTAGCTCAGTTGCCCACGTATGGCGTCTCCCTCAAGCCAATCTCTTTCCCACTCGGCGTAGTCGGCATACTGGATTGGAAGTTCCGGCAGCGGCGACTCTTTGCCTGTCGCAAACGCTTGATACAACTGCGTGAGCTCTCGCATGAGCACCGTCGCTGACCACATATCGAAAACGATATGGTGGAACGCCAATACCAGCAGTTGCTCCTGTGCTCCAAGCAGTATCAAATGTGGGCGCAGCAGCGGCCCCGTGGCGAGATTAAAAGGCATCTGGATCACTTCGTCCGCCACCTCCAGCGCTGCCTGTTCCCGCTCTTGAATATTCTCAATCTGCCGTGCGTCGCTTATCTCAAGCGGTAACGGGAGCTGCGGCGCTACCACCTGCACCGGATTGCCATTTTCAGATTCAAACGTGGTACGCAATATTTCATGGCGGCACACGATCTCATTGAGACCACGTTCCAGCGCCTTCACATCCAGAAGGCCCTCAATGCGAAGCAGTATGGGCACGTTGTAGACAGTGCTCTGCTGATCCACCTGGTGCAGAAACCACATCTGCTTCTGCGCATATGAAAGGCCATAGCGTGCCGTAGTTTCCTGCTTCAGCAATAACTCCAGCAACTCTCGCTTTTCCTGCGATAGTCCTGCCAAGGTTTCAGCTGTTGAATCCGGCATAGTCATTTTTCCTGTGTCATTTTGGGAATTATCTGTTGATCAATGAATGAAAGGCAGAGTGTTTTATTCGGAAGCGGCTTTGGTCCGGCTCAACAGCTTTTTGACTTCTTCATCGGAAAGTTGGGTGACCTTTGCCAAAGCTCCTTCAAGATCAAAGGGCTTGCGCCGCATCTTAATTTTGGGCGCAGTTTGAATTTGTTGTGTGCATTCAAGCTGATTGATTCTGGCTGCCAAAGCGGACAGCGTTGCCGATTCGAAAAACAACACCCGCATTGAGATTTCTACCTGGAAGATTTCGCGCACTCGCGAAATCAACTGCAGAGCAAGCAGGGAATGGCCGCCAAGTTCGAAGAAGTTATCGTGCAGGCCAATCTGTTCCACTTTCAACACGTCGCTCCAGATCTGAGCCAATCGCTTTTCCGTTTCCGTCTGAGGGGCAACGTATTTTTCCCCATGTTCGAAATCGGGCCGTGGCAAGAGCTTGCGATCGAGTTTGCCGTTCGATGTCAGCGGTATCTTTTCCAGTTCGACAATCGCCGCAGGAACCATGTATTCAGGAAGCATCTTTCGCAGATGCTGCCTGATCAAACAGGAATCCAGCTCTTGCTTCCCTGACGATGTTTGCTCCATGTTCACATACGCCACCAGCCGCTTGTCGCCGGGTTGATCTTCGCGAAGAACCACCACGGCTTTGCGAATGCCGGGATAGGCCATCATTGCCGCTTCGATCTCTTCCAGTTCGATCCGGAAGCCGCGGATTTTCACTTGCGAGTCGTTGCGACCTACATACTCAATGTTGCCGTCACTGCGCCACCGTCCCAGGTCGCCCGTCCGATACATCCGCGCACCCGCGTCTGCACTGAAGGGATCAGGTACAAATCGCTCCGCCGTCAGCTCTGGCCGATTCACATAACCCCGCGCCACTCCCACACCTCCGATATAAAGCTCTCCCACCACTCCCACCGGCACCAGTTCTCCCCATCCGCCGAGCACATGCATCTGAATGTTTGCGATGGGAACACCGATTGGAATGCTGCTCTCGGAAGCCGCTTCCGGCGTACATGTCCAGGCAGTCACGTCCACGGTTGCTTCCGTTGGACCATATAAGTTATGGAGCGCCACATTCGGCAGTTGCTTCTGGAACTGCTGTACCAGCACCGCTGATAGCGCTTCGCCGCTACACACCACACGTTTCAGCACTGCATTTACTTTTTCATCCGCATGCTCCAAAAAGGCCGGCAGCATGGATGGAACGAAATGCAAAGTCGTGATGTGGTTCCCGCAAATAGTCTCCACCAGGTACGCCGGGTCCTTGTGTCCTTCCGGTCGCGCCATCACCAGCCGCGCCCCGGCCAGCAGCGGCCAGAAAAATTCCCACACCGAAACATCGAAGCTGAAGGGGGTCTTCTGCAATACGGCATCATGCGAATCCAGGACATAGCAGTGCTGCATCCAGAGCAGACGGTTGCAGAGTCCCCGATGTCCCACCATGACGCCCTTGGGCCTGCCGGTAGAACCGGAGGTATAGATCACATAGGCAATGTTGTTGGCGGCCAGTGGTGTTTCCGGATTGCTTTCCGGCTGATCGTGCCAGACAGGAAGCCCTTGGCTTATATCGACCACCGCCGCCTGATGCGATAATCCCTGAAACAGCTCTTGCAGATGCTTCTGGATGAGCAGCACCATTGGCGCGCTGTCCTCCAGCATGTAGCGTAGCCGCTCCACGGGATAGGTGGGATCCAGCGGCACATATGCTCCTCCAGCTTTCAGCACTCCTAGCAACGCCACCACCATCTCTATCCTGCGCTCCGCGCACACGGCCACTCGTGCTTCCGGACCTACTCCCAAGCTGCGCAGATAGTGCGCCAACTGGTTGGCATTGCGGTTCAACTGGGCATAGGTCAGCTGCCGATTTTCAAAAACAAGAGCAGGCACATCGGGGTTTTTAACAGCTTGTTGCTCGAACAAATGGTGTATAAATCCTGTGAGCCGATCCGGGGTGGCAGTAGCATTCCAGTCTTCAATGATGCGACGTTCAGCCTCGGTCAGCAGTCTCACTGCGTCATGATGATCCGACCGATTCTCAGCCATGGCGCGCAACGCCTTTTCGTAATAATGCGCCCAGGTTTCTGCCTGTCGAACGGAAACCTGCGATACATCGTATTCCAGCTTCAGTGTTACCTGTGATGTGACCACATTCAGGCTGAAGTCCGCCATTAGCTTGTAGTTCGTTGCTTCGTATTTGTTGAAGCCGAGTATTTCGACGCCGCCGGAGTGCAACAAGGCATCGGCCACATGGAAATGCATAAAGTTAAAGGCGGCATCAAACAACTGCCGGCCCTCTGCCCGGCGTTGAATGAGCGGGAGCGGGTAACGGGTATGAGGTAGAACTGTTTCTTCGGTCTTCCGTACAGAGTCGATCAAATCGAGCCAACTTCCCGGCATGAGGGGCTGCCGGAAAGGAACTACGTTCAGGAATAGCCCTCTGACCTGATCGCCATCCACTGTTGCCGGACGGCCATGGAAAACCATTCCGGTAAGCATGTCGCGGTTACCGGTAATCACGCTCAAAGCCTTGATGTGAGCGGCCAGCAGCACCGTCTTTAAGGGAACACCCGCCGATTTCGCCAGGCTCTTGAGCGCAGCGGAGAGCGTATCAGGAATTTCAACGTGACGCAGTTGAATGCGTGAATCCACCGGCTCCGCTTCGCTGGCAGAAGGTAGTTCGCAAACCACGGCATCTTGCAGTATCTGCGACCAGAAATGCTCGCTTTCTTTCGATTCTATAGCCTTCCGCTCTAGTGCAATGAACTCCCGATACATGGTCCGCAACGGCGGCTCGGGAGCCAGCGAACGTCCCTTCATCAACTCAAAGTAGTTATTGAAAATTTCTGCCAGTGTGGCATGCAAGCTCCAACCATCGAGTATGGCGTGATTTTCAGTGAGCGAGAACTGGATGGTCTCCGCACTGCGGAAATGCACATGAAAGCGCAACTGCGGGGCCATGCTGAGATCAAAGCGTCGAAACTTTTCCACTTCAATGAACTTAGCCACAGCCTGTTCCTGCGCCTGCTCTGAAAGTTCCCGCCAGTCGCCTTCTTCCACGGGAAAATGGACCTGACGATGCACCAACTGCAATGGCTCGCTGTAGCGCTCAAGATCAAAGGATGTGCGCAGGATCGGATGGCGCTCCACCGCCAGCTGCACCGCTGTTTGGAAGTTCTCGGAGTCCCACGCGATGCGCAGGTGATAGCTGTTCACGTTGTGGTATACGGGATGGTCTTTCGCATAGGCCTGGTGAAACAGCATCCCGCGCTGCACGCTGGCCAGCGGGTAAGCATCTTCCAGATCATCGGGCAGCTTCTTCCGGTCTTCTTCCTGAATCAGGCTGAAAGTTTCAACATGGGGAATTTCTTCGTGGTAGTTGCTGGCCATACCTTCAGTAAGCCCGCGAATGGTTTGAAACCGGAACAGTTCCTGGAGTGAGAAGTTGACGCCCGCTTCTTTGGCACGCGCCTGTATTTGAATGCTGCGGATGGAATCTCCACCCAAATTGAAATAGTTGTCATCAATGCCTACCTGCTTCACATTGAGCACGAGGGCCCAGATGTCCGCCAGGAGCCGCTCGCGCACATTGCGCGGGGCCACAAAGGCCACTCCGGATTCTATTTCCGGCCTGGGCAACACCCTGCGGTCGAGTTTGCCGTTGTTGGTAAGCGGCATCCGCTCTAATCGCACGATAGCGGCAGGCACCATGTACTCCGGCAATTTGGCGCGCAGATACTCTCTGATCCAGCCCGTTCCGGAAGCATCCGCACCAGCTTCTTTCAGCACGATATAAGCAACTAATCGGCCGTCAATCGCCAGCACTGCGGCCTCACGGATCATTTCATGCGAAGTTAGGGCAGTCTCAATATCGCCCAGCTCAATACGAAAGCCGCGAATCTTCACCTGTTGGTCGGCGCGTCCAAGGAACTCGAATTCCCCGTCCGCACGCCACCGGGCTACATCGCCCGAACGGTACATTCTGCCTCCGGCTTCTCCATAGGCATCGGGGAGGAAACGCTGTGCCGTCAGTTCAGGACGCTTCAGATAGCCGCGCGCCAGCCCCGCACCCACTACATACAGCTCACCCGCGACTCCGATGGGCAATGGCTCCAGACGGTCATTCAACACGTACAGACGCAAATCAGGGATGCTGCGGCCAATCATGCTGCTCTTAATCACCGCTGAATCTTTGTCCAGAGCTTTATAAGTCACGTGCACGGTGGTCTCGGTGATACCGTACATATTGATCATCAGCGGACGATGATCATCATGGCGCTCATACCATGGTTTCAGTCGCGAGAACTCCAATGCTTCGCCGCCAAAGATTACATAGCGCAATGCAAGCCGCTGTCCCAGAGCCTGGTTCTCTTCATCGGCTTGCATAAGCTGGTAGAAGGCTGATGGGGTTTGGTTCAGCACCGTGACTTTCTCGCGCACCAGCAGTTCTAGAAGTTCGGCAGGCGAGCGGCTGATGTCGTATGGAACGATCACAAGGCGGCCGCCATAAAGCAGCGGTCCCCAGATCTCCCACACCGAGAAATCAAAGGCATAGGAGTGGAACAGCGTCCAGGTATCGTTTTCGTCGAAGTTGAACCACTGTTTGGTGGCGCCAAACAGCCGGGTGACATTGGCGTGAGTGATCATCACTCCCTTGGGTCTTCCGGTGGAACCGGAGGTGTAGATCACGTAAGCAGTGTTCTGGCTGAGGATTTCCTGCGATGGATTTGCTGAGGACTCACGCGCCAGTATAGACGACGTCTCGGGTACATCCAATGCGAGGCGAGGCGCTCCAACGGGAAGCGGCACGGCAACCGAACTCATGGTCAGCAGGACTTTCGGCTGCGCATCTTCTACTATGAACTCCAGACGATCGGCTGGATATCCAGGATCAAGCGGCAAATACGCTGCGCCGGTCTTCAATACACCAAGCAATGCGACCACCATCTCGATAGAGCGCGGCAGCGCCAACCCGACCATGTCCTCCTGTCCTACACCCTGGCGAAGTAACAGGTGTGCCAATTGATTGGCACGCTCATTCAATTGCCGATAGTTGAGTTTGCGGTCTTCCAGCGCCACTGCCTCAGCTTCCGGAGTGCGTTCTACCTGCTGCTCGAACAGGGCGATAAGATTGGTTTCCACTATCTCAGGTTTGAATCCAGGCAGGACCGGGTTCCACTCCAGCACAATCTGGCGGCTCTCCTCGACATTCATCAGAGGAAGCGCGGCCACCACTGTTTGCGGCGCATCCACCACGGCCTGCAACAGCACCGCCCATTGGCGCACCATGCGGTCTATGGTTGCTTCGTCAAACAGATCAGTCGAGTACTCCATCCAGCCCAGCAGCTTGTCTGCTTTTGCCTCAGTAATAAATAAAGTGAGATCAAATTTGGACGTATGGCTCTCTACGTCGGACGCTCGAACCGTGAGTCCCGGGATATCCAGATTTATGGCAGGCATGTTCTGCAGGGCGAACATGATCTGGAAGAGCGGTGAACGGCTCAGGTCGCGTTCGGGCTTCAGCTCTTCCACCAGCTTCTCGAACGGGACATCTTGATTAGCATAGGCGCCCAGCGCGGTCTCGCGCACCCGCGCCAGCAGTTCGCGGAAGCTTTCTTCCGGGTCAATTTCCGTTCGCACCACGAGCGTGTTGACAAAGAAGCCGATCAGTTTCTCCGTCTCTTGCCGGATGCGGTTCGCAATCGGAGTTCCTAGCGCAATGTCTTTCTGTCCGCTATACCTCCACAGCAGCACATTCCAGGCTGCCATCAGAGCCATGTAGAGCGTTGCCTTCTCTTCGTGCGCAAGTTTCTGCAGGCGCGAATTCAGGTCACCAGGGAGTTCAATGCGGTAATGGGCTCCGCGGTGGCTCTGTATCGCCTGACGCGGATGGTCGGTCGGGAGTTCCAGCATCCCGCTCATGCCCTCCAACTGCTTGCGCCAGTATTGCAATTGGCGGTCAAGAACCACACCGTGCAGCCACTCCCGCTGCCAGGCGGCATAGTCGCCATACTGGATGGGCAGGTCCTCCAACTTAGGCTGCATACTCTGCGCGTAGGCCGCATAAACCGTTCCGATCTCCTCGATCAGCACGGCCTGCGACCAACCATCGGAGATGATGTGATGCAGGGTGAACAGGGCCACATGCTCGTGCTCACTCACCTGCAACAATTTGGCGCGCACCAGCGGACCATTGCTCAGATCAAATGGCTGCGTGGCCTCGGCTTCCGCCAGTTGCTGGACTGTGTGCCACTTGTCTGCCGAGCTACCGCCAGCCACAAACGACAGTGGCAATTCGATTTTGAATTCCTGGCTCGGAGTGATGACCTGCTCCGGCTCGCCGGACTCTCCCACTTCAAAATGAGTGCGCAGTACGTCATGCCGTTCTGCCACAGCATTGAGACTCAGCTCGAGCAGGTGGACATCAAGAAAACCATCAAGCTTGACTGCTGAAGACAGATTGTAAGTGCTGTTGCCCGGCCCCAGTTGCTCCAGAAACCATAGACGACGTTGCATGTAAGACAAAGGCGCCCTTGCATTGTCCTTGCGGCGCGGAATTGGAAGAGCGTCTTCCTGCCGTTCTTCCGCGATGGCGCGCGCCAGACTCCGCACTGTGGGATTCTCAAACAACTTCCGCAAAGGCATGTTCTCCACGCGGAACACCTTGCGCACCTTGGCCATCAACTGCGTAGCGAGCAGCGAGTGTCCGCCCAGATCGAAGAAGTCATCGTGGACCCCAACCCGCTCCAGCTTCAGTACATCGGCCCACATCTGTGCCAGCAGGACCTCCTGTTCGGTCTGCGCAGCAACAAATTGCTTGCCTTCCGGCATTAACGCTTCAGGTTTGGGCAAGGCTTTGCGGTCGAGTTTGCCATTGGCAGTGCGCGGCATTGCAGCAAGCACCACAATCGCGGATGGAACCATATAGTCGGGTAATTTTTGCTGGAGGTAATTTTTAAGTTCACGGATTCCTGCATTCCCAGAATGCGATTGCTTGAACACGATATAGGCAACCAGACGCCGGTCGCCCGGTTCATCCTGCCGGGCAAGCACTGCTGCTTCCTGTACGCTTTCATGGCTGGCCAGCGCTGTTTCAATCTCTGCCAGTTCGATGCGGAATCCGCGAATCTTGACCTGCTGGTCGACGCGCCCCAGGTATTCGATCACGCCGTTTTCGCAATAGCGTCCAAGATCGCCCGTGCGGTACAGCCGTGCTCCTTGTTCCGTTCCAAAGGGATCCGGCAGGAAAGATTCAGCAGTGCGCGATGGATCATTGAGATAACCGCGTCCTACTCCGATGCCGCCCACATACAACTCTCCAGATACACCCACCGGCACCGGTTCCAGCCGCTGATCGAGCACGTACATTTTCAGATTGGCAAGAGTGCGGCCAATCGGAATTCGGTCGATCTCCTGGCCTATCTGCCGGATGACGTGATGCGTCACATCGTCAGAACACTCGGTGGGACCATAAGCATTGAGCATCGGCACTTGCGGATATCGCAGCAGCCATTGACGACAGGTTTGCGGGGTCACCGCTTCGCCGGTCGCAAGCAGCCAGCGCAACGACGTGATTTGCGCCGGTTGCTCGTCTTCATGCAACAGGCTGCCTAACAGCGAAGGCACTACTTCCAGAATAGTGACGCCCCGATCTTGAACGAGTTGCCACAGCGCGAAGGGATCGTGCGCCGTCTCTTCAGGCACAATTTCAATTTCGCTGCCTACCAGCAATCCGGCAATGAACTGCCATACTGAGATGTCAAAGCTTTGCGAAGCTGTTTGCGCTATGCGGTCCGTTGGCTTTAATTCCAAATCACCGATTTTGGCGTAGAGGTGGTTCACCATTCCCACCTGCTCAACCATTGCGCCTTTGGGAATTCCTGTTGATCCGGATGTATAGATCACATAGGCGAGATTTTTCTCGGTATTCCGTGGTATCGGATTGCCCGCGTGAATTTCATCCTCATAATCATTAGTTATGGTTACAACAACAGGTTTGCAGTTAGCTGGACCAGCCGCTAATACTTCCGCCAGCAATTGCGCGTGCTGATGTTCCGCAATAATCCAAGCGAGCCCCGATTGCCTGATGATTTGCTGCAAGCGATCTACAGGATACTTACTATCGAGAGGCAGATAAGCGCCGCCCGCTTTCCACACGGCCAGCATACTGGTCAAGAAGTTCAGGTTTCTTTCAACCAGCAGGCCAACTACGGCCTCTGCGCTTACTCGGCTTGCAATCAGCTTCTGTGCCAACACATTTGCGCGGCGATTTAGTTCTGCGTAGGTCAGCGATTCTGCCTTGAACCTGATAGCCGGAGCGTCCGGAGTTCTCTCTACTTGTTGCTCAAATAGCTGGACAACGTTAGCGACGCCTGGAAACTCCTGCTGGGTCTGGTTCCACTCATGCAGAATCTGGTGGCGCTCTTCCGCCCGCAGCACGGGCAGAGCAGCAATTTGTTTCTCAGGGTCCGCAACAATGCTGCGAAGCAGCTCTTCCCAGTGCGCCCACATCCGCTCCGCCGCATCTCTGCTGAACAGGCTGGTGTTGTATTCCAGCACTGCATCCAGCACACCCGCAGTCTCGCTCACAAACAAGGTCAGATCAAATTTCGAGATGGAGGTCTCCATCTCCACGCTCTTCACCTTCAGCCCCGGCAGTTCCAGTTCCTGGAACGGCATGTTCTGCAAGGCAAACATCACCTGGAACAGAGGCGAACGGCTCATATCGCGCTCCGGCTTCAGTTCCTCCACCAGCTTTTCAAATGGCACATCCTGGTGCGCATAAGCTCCCAGAGCGGTATTTCGCACCCGCTTAAGCAGCCGCGAGAAGCTTTCCTGCGCATCAAGTTCCACTCGCAAAACCAGGGTGTTCACAAAAAAACCAATCAGCTTTTCCGTCTCTTTGCGCGTGCGGTTGGCAATCGGGCTTCCCACGGCAATATCCGTCTGTCCGCTGTAGCGCCACAGAAGGACATCGAGCGCAGCCAGCAATAACATGTATAGCGTCACGTTCTCCCCAGACGCCAGTTCCCGCAGCTTCTTGCTCAGATCCGCATCCAGACTGCGCCGGTAGTGTGCGCCCCGGTAGCTCTGCATTGCTGGCCGGGGATATTGGGTGGGCAACTCCAGCACGCCGCTCATCCCGGACAGGTGTTTGCGCCAGTATTTTAACTGTTTTTCCAGCACCTCGCCCTTGAGCCACTCCCGCTGCCATGCGGCATACTCGCTATACTGGATCGGCAACTCTTTCATCTCAGGCTTGTGGCCTTCGAGTTGTGCCGCATACAAAGCGCCGAGTTCCTCGATAATCAGAGCTTGCGACCAGCCATCGGAAATAATGTGGTGCAGGGTGAACAGCGCCACATGGTGCCGCTCGGCCAGCTTCAACAGCTTCATGCGGAGCAGCGGGCCAGTCCTTAAGTTGAATGGGGTTGCCGCTTCGGCTTCTGCCAGCCGCCTCATCTCCTTGCGCTTGTCCTCAATAGACCCGCGTGCAACTTCGTGAACCAGCAGATCGATCCTGATCTGATCTTCCGGCAGAATAATTTGCTCAGGTTCGCCATCCTCGTCTATGGCAAAACGGGTGCGCAGCGATTCATGCCGACGGATGACCTCATTCACGCTGCGCGCCAGCACCGCGACATTGAGTTCACCCTCAAGCTCTATGCCTGCTGACAGGTTATAGGCCAGCGCGCCAGGTTCTAATTGTTCCACGAACCAGAGCCGCTGCTGCGCATAGGAGAGGCCTCGCTTCTCGGTTTCGGTGCGGCGCTGAATGGGCCCGCGCCATAGAGCGCCCTCTGATCCGCGCAACTCCTCCTCAATCTCCCGGGCCAGATCTTCTATGGTCGGCTGCTCAAATAATTTCGCTAGCGCGATCTCAATCCCGAACGTCTCCCGCACTCGCGCCATCAATTGCGTTGCCAAAAGCGAGTGCCCGCCGGCGTCGAAGAAGTCTTCCGCGACGCTCACCCGGTTGACCTTCAGCACGTCGGCCCACAGCTGCGCCAGAATTTCTTCGGTCGTCGTCCGCGGCGCCACGTATTCCTTGCTGCTGCCGAAATCCGGCTGCGGCAGCGAACGCCGATCCAGCTTTCCGCTAGGCGTGCGCGGCAACTCCTCTATTTCCAGAACCACCGCAGGAATCATGTAGTCAGGAAGCCGTCCGCTCAGGTACTCGCGGAAATCGCGCTCACTCGGTTCAGCCTCTTTTCCCGATAACCGGAGCACCACATAACCCACCAGGCGCTTGCCTCCGGATTCATCCTCCAGCGCTGCCACAGCCGCTTCCCGTACTGTAGGATGGCGGGCCAGTTCCGTCTCAATCTCGCCCAACTCAATGCGATAGCCGCGCACCTTCACCTGTTCGTCTTTGCGGCCCAGGAACTCAATCACGCCATCGGCGCAGTAGCGGCCCAGATCGCCCGTCCTGTACAGCCGCTCTCCGCCCCTGGCGCTGAAGGGATTGGGAATAAAGCATTCCGCCGTCAGTTCCGGCTTGCGCGTATAACCGCGCCCTAACCCGGCCCCACCAATGTGAATCTCTCCCGTGACGCCCACTGGCACCAGTTCCTGTTGTTCATCCAGCAGGTAAATCCTGGCATTGGTCAGCGGATGCCCCAGCGGCATGTAGACCTGCGCTGGGTTCAGCTCTCCATCGCAGTTCCAACTGGCGGCATCGATGGAAGTTTCTGTGGGCCCATAGAGGTTCTGTAGCTTTACGCCAGGGAGCTTCCTGCGGAACTGCTCGACCACCTCACGACTCAGGGCTTCGCCTCCGCTGAACACCCGCTTCAGAGTGCTCCGGCAGCGCTCGATTCCCGGCTCCTGCTGAAGAATGCGCAGCATCGAAGGTATCAGTTGCAGCACCGTGACCTTTTCTCGCTCGATCGTTTCTATGAGATAGCGGCTGTCTGCCTGCCCTCCTGGTTTTGCCATGACAAGGCGAGCGCCGGTCATCAGCGGAACGAGAATCTCCCAAACCGAAGCATCAAACGTAAAGGCCGTTTTCTGCAGCACGGCGTCACCAGGTCCCATGGGGAACTGCTCGATCGTCCACCACAGCCGATACAAGATCGCCTCCTGCGCGATCATCACCCCTTTGGGTTTGCCTGTTGACCCGGAGGTATAAATCACATAGGCGAGCTGCGAAGGATAGTTGTGGGTCTTGATGTTGCTGGCGCTCTCTTGAGTTATCAGCGCCCGTTGCGCTTCATCATCGAGGACGATTCGTTCTATCTTCTGGCCTTGATTCTGGTCTTGCAGAATTTCTTTCAGATGGTTTTGGAGCAGCAGGAGCTTTACTCCTGCATCCTCAATCATGTATTTGAGACGGTCCTGCGGATATTGGGGGCCGAGCGGCACATACGCGCCTCCGGCCTTCAAAATCCCCAGAATCCCGACCACGCTTTCCAGACTTCGTTCCATTAGAAGGCCGACGCGCTGCTCGGAGGCGACTCCCTTTTTGCGCAAATAATTGCCTAACTGGTTAGCACGACGGTTGAGTTCAGCATAGGTCAGCGATTCCGTACCGAAGATCACTGCTGGAGCATTCGGGGTTCTCTCCGCCTGCTCCTCGTACAAATCTGCCAGCCCTTTTTCCCACGGATACGGCTTATCCTTCCCGCTCCATTCCTTCAGGATCACGGAGCGCTGCTCCTCCGGGATCATTCCTAACGCGCTTAACGCTCGTTCGGGATTCGCGCTCACGCTGCCCAGAAGCGTGTTGAGTTGCTGGCCCAGCAACAGCACGTCGGACCGGGTATTGGAACGGCTGTCATAGAAAAGATCTATATCCAAGCCGGCGGCCGATTCATGGCAGGAAAGCTTCAGCTTGAACGGATTGGTGCATATATATAAGGAGGCAATCTGGAACGAGACGCCGCCCCCGGAGAAGGTTGGCTGCGGGTCAATATAGGCGAACTGAAAAGGCACCTGCTGCCTGTCCTCCCCTTCCAATCCCAGGTAATGCCAGCTAAACACCTCTTGGTGTTCCTCGACCATCTGCAGGGTCGCATCCAGCCTGATAATAAGTTCGCGGAAAGAAAGACTGCCCTCCAGTGTGGAAACCACCGGCAGGGTTTGGGCCACTAACCCGACAACACTGAGCAGCTCTGCATAGCGCCGGTTCTCGCCGTAGACTCCAACGATCACGGGTGATTGCTGCAGGTGTCGCCACAACAGGACCTGCCAAGCCCCCAGCAGGACCGTGCGCAGGGAAACCGAAGACTCTCGTGCCAGCGTATGCAAGCCCTTCAGTTGCTCGTCATCCATCTTCAGAGCAACGCTGAGAGGATCAAATACTTTTCCGGATAAGGGGTTCTTCTCCAGCGCAAGCGCGAGGGATTTCTGGCTGGTTATTCCCTGGGAACGCCAGAACTTTTTGCCTGCCACGGAATCATCTGATTCCAGCAGCTCATGCTGCCACTCGGCGAGATCGGCATATTGAATGGGAGCTTGGTCATCACCTGTTTGCTGGCCTGCTGTTTCATACAGCGACGACAACTCGCTCACCAGGTTCTGCAGCGTGCGGGCATCGGAGCACATGCTGGGCAGGCTGAGCAGAAGAGCGTGCCGCGAAGGCCCGAGCGTTACAAGCCATACCTTGAGCCGGGGGACTTTCTCGAACTGCAAAGATTCCTTCTGCACGCTTTCTTGCAAGGCCTGCAGCCTCTGCTGTTGCGAAGCAGGCTCCAGGCCCGACCAATCGACTTCTTCTATCGGCACGCGATCAACTTCATGAACAACCTGCAAAGGAACTGCCATGCCGTCTAGTTGCTCGAACCCGGTGCGCAGGATCTCATAGCGCCCGACCAGCGCCTGCAAGGACACATCCAGGCGCGAACGGTCGAGACGGCCTGCAATTAGCGTGACCGCATGGCATTTCAGTGCGCAACCTGAAATACCCTGCTGCAACGCCCACAGTTGTTCCTGCTGCGGTGACAGCCGATACCCTTCAATCGCCTCTTTTTGCATTTCGACTCTGCTCCCTCTTAGTTCAGTGGCGTGGAATCTACCGGCTCAGCCATTCCCACGGCCACCTTGCGTGGCCCCGAAAACGGTTCCCGTCCATGCGCAACCATCATGTTGTCAAGCAACATCACATCACCCTTTTCCCATGGGAAGCTGATGGTTTGTTTGTGATAAGCGGCCCGCAGGGTATCCAGCACTTCCGCCTCAATAGGAGTTCCGTCACCATAGTAGGAATTCGTAGGCAATTCGTCTTCTTTGAAGAGCGCACGCAGCGAATCACGCACTTCCGGTTCTCTGCTGGAAATATTGAAGAACGTTGCGTGGTTAAACCATAACCATTCGCCGGTTTTGGGATGACGTCTGAAAGCTTCCCGCACAGCACGTGTGCGCAAGCGATTGTTCGGAAGCCACTCAATCTCAATACCGTCTTCGCGGCAATGTTCTTCAATGGCCGCTTTGTCGGTGGTTTGAAACACAACTTCCCATGCGAGCCCCAACCCCTGCCCGAAAGTGCGGGTGTACATCACCTTTTTCTGACGGAACTTTTCCTTGATTTCTTCGGGAATATGGTCGGCAACCTTTCTAATGTCCGCAATAGGGGTGGCGCCTCGCTGCACCGCGGGAGTGATGCAGCAAAAGAAGATTTTTTGCGGCCACCTTCTCTGGTAAGAATTCTCATTGTGCAGAAAGATGTGATGCTCTGGAGGATAGTCGGTTGAAGTATAGATGTTGCCGCTGATCTGAGTTCTAGGAGAGGAACGTTCTTTATATTCCAGTAAATCGCCGGCAATGGCTTTCGCAACCTGCTCAAACCGTGCAATCGTATCGATGCCAAAATTCCTGAACAGAATGGCGCCATATTTGAGCAAATTCTCTTCTATGGCCTGCCGGTTCTTCCCCAGCCAGTCGCACAGATCAAGGGATTTATTTTTAAGCTCGATCACCAGCGGCAACTCCTGGCCTTGACGCAGGAATCTGCTGGTAATCAGATCGTGGGCCGAAACTACCACTGGTTTGCGACGGGAAATCACAACCGCGGCCCCTCCCTGAATCGATTCTTTGCTCATTTGGTGCTCCGTTTCTGGCTTTGCAGGTGCAAGACCTTTCTTCCTGTAGTTCCGATTTTCGCGCGCCGCTTTTCTTCTCTTTCTTTCACCGTCGCCAAAGCACGATCTTCTTCGGCCTTAGTCAACAGTTCGCACAATTCGCTCAGGCGCACGTTAGACTTCTGAGTAATGGCAGTGATCGCCATGTGGAGAGACCGCAGCAGGGCAGCGATTGTGCCCGCATCGAAGAGGGCTTGCTTGTATTCCAGGGTCGCTGTTAATACGCCTTGCCGTTGAATCAAATTCAGATCAAGGTCATACATTGCGTCCGCGTTTTTGTGGCTTAGCGGGATCACTGACAAACCCGGCACTTGCGGGATCTGCTCAAAATCGCTGAAAAAGGTAAACGACGTCTGAAAGAGCGGCATTTGTCCGGCTTTCCGCGCGGGTTGCAACTCTTCAATGAGCCGTTGAAACGGCATCTCATGGTGGTCCTGAGCCTCCATCACAACGCGGCGTGTACGTTTGAGGATTTCTGGGAAAGCCGGATCGCCGCTGAGATCAGTCCGCAGAATGTGCAGGTTCGCAAATAACCCGATGATTCTCTCCAGTTCAACGCGAGTGCGGCCGGTTACCGGCGAGCCAATCACAATGTCTGTAAACCCGGTGTAGTGATGAAGCACGACCTGAAAGGCTGCGAGAAATCCGATGAACGGAGTAGCCTGCTGCTGCACTAGCATCGTCTTGAAGAGTTCCACCAGGGCTGCCGGCACTTCTGTTGATTGCGAAGCTAGCTGCTGATCAGCGGCTTGCGATCTGGGATGGTCCGCGGGCAAAGCGGGCAGGTCTACGACTCCCTGCAATTGCTTCTTCCAATAAGCCAGCTCGTCATTCAGCACTGCTTCGGTCAGAAGCTCTCTCTGCCAAATCGAAAAGTCTGAATATTGAATCGGGATCTCGGGAAGTTCGGGGCTCCGTTGCTCGCGAAGGGTCCAGTAGATTTCAATCAATTCCTGAAAGTACAGGTTCATCGAGAGCCCATCACTCACGATGTGGTGTATTACCGTAAGAAGGATATGCCAGTCTCGGTCAATGCGCCCCAAATACATGCGCAAAAGTGGGCCGTGAGCAAGATCGAAGGGCTTTTGCAGCTTCCTCCTGATCCATGAATCAATAAACGCCGGTTCCCCGGACGCTAAAACATCATTTTCGATTTCAACGGTCGAGTCCCTGGAAACAACCTGTAGCGGCTTCCCATCTACTTCCACGAAAGTCGTCCGCAGAGTTTCATGTCGGCCAACGATCTCCTTCACTGCACCCCGCAATGAAGGCACATCCAGGCTTCCTGACAAACCCACCACGCCCACAACGTGGTAAGCCAGATTGTCAGGCTCAACTTGGTGCAGAAACCAAAGCCGCTCTTGAGCAAATGAAACTGCGACGGGTTGACTGCGGTCTGCCCGACGTGCAATCGGGGCATGGCGTTGCAATTTTTCCTGTCTCAGTCGCAAAGAAAGGATTGCTAATTTTTCCGGCGAGAGTTTGCTAATACAATTTAAAACATCCAGCATGAGAGGATTACCGATAGCGTTCGAGTTAACAGATGTCAGGCCAATACGGTCGATTTTGTCTGCCGCCACGGACTCGGCAGAAACGATTTAATTACCGAACCACAGCCCTTTTTCCCGGCCAGTTGAAGCACTAATTCGCCCAAGGCAATATCCAATATGCCCAGGCCAAACGGGCTGAATACTACCACTCTTTCCTCATCTTTTGCGGGCTCGGCTGTTCCGTTCAGAAGGTCAGCCAGGGTGCAGCGGATGAAGTTACGATTGCCAACCTGCTGCTCTGTGAGATGGATCGATGTACCGGCCCGGCAAACATGGTCCACATCATCCACAACGTTATCGCTCGCCAGAATGACTTCAGGAGCCAGATCACGCAGAGAGATGTGCAGCACAACCGTTCCTGGAGCACACATCGCGAAACTCTGGACATAAGGCTTGCCAGATGTAGTGGCAAACGAGATCAGTGAAGATTGCCGGAGTAGCGTATCGATATCGGGCGCAACCTCGAAGTGCAATTGCGGAAACACGTCAGCACATTTGGCTTGGAAAAAGTTTGCTGATGTCAGATCCAGATCGAACAGCATCAGTTGCCGGATGCCTGGGTACAGCGCAACCAGAAACCGCACAATCTCGAAATTGATCAATCCGCATCCCATCAGCCCGACCACTCTCGCTTTGCCGCCTCCGAGTGTTTGTGCCGCGAGGGCCGCACTTGCTGCTGTACGCCGCGCGCTGATAATAGAGCTTTCCAGAATCGCTTTTGGGCGTCCGTTCTCAGGTGAATTCAGAATGAGCACCGCGGAGGCGCGATCGGTTCCTTCCTTCAGGTTCGCGGGAAATGATGCGATCCATTTGACTCCGGCGCTTTTCATTTCACCGCCAAGATAAGACGGCAAGGCGATGATTCTATTGGCCGGATCATCAGGAAAATTTAGAAACGTGGAATGAGGTAGCGAACTCTGACCCTTCCCATGTGCCTGGTATGCTTTCTTGACCGTCTCCACAATAACCAGTTCCTGTCCGGCAAGAACGGCTGCTACTTCTTCTCCGCTTAGAATAGTTAAGTCGCGCTCGCGCACGTGTAAGCCTCCGAAGTTGGTTTCCAGAAATGATCGATGTCCCCGAAGTGTTGTTTTATCCACTGGGGATTGAAGATGGTATTCAGGTAGCGTTCTCCCCGGTCCGGGAGAATGGCCGCACACACGGAGTCCGGGGGTAGTTTAGAGGAATACTTTTCAATCGCCGAAATAATGGCTCCTGACGATCCGCCCGCCAGCACTGCTTCTTCATGCACCAGGCGCTGGCAACCGACCACGCAATCGACATCGGTGACATGAACACAATCGTCCGCAAGGCCCGTCTGGTACAACGCAGGCACCAGCGCGGCTCCGTGGCCCGGAATCAGCCGCTTGGCCTTTTCTCCTCCGAAAATCACGCTGCCGACTGCATCCACAGCCACGATTTTGGTTTTCAATCCATGTTCGCGCTTATATTCTGCGCACCCGCGCAACGTGCCGCAGGTGCTGGTCGCACAAAACAGATAGTCCACCTTTCCATTCAACGCCATGCTGATCTCGCGCATCGTCTGTTGATGTGCGCCGGAGTTATATTCATTCGCATACTGGTTGGGCCAATAGCTGTCTGGATACAGTTTCAGGAGTTCCTGCACCCGCTGGATCCGCGCGGGAAGAAATTCCCCCGTTGCGTGGTCAGGTTCGCTGACCATCTCTACTTCTGCATTAAATGCTTTGAGCAGGTTGATGTTCTGCTCAGTGGTTTTCGGATCTACTACTACGATCAGGCGCAGTCTGTAATAGCTACACACCTGCGCCAGACCGATACCGAGATTTCCCGAACTGGACTCAATGACCACGGTGAGCGGACCAATTACGCCGTTTGCAAAGCCGCGCTCGATCATGTGCAACGCTGGGCGGTCTTTGGCGCTACCGCCCGGGTTGAACTGCTCCAGTTTGGCAAATACGCGCACAGGTAAATGACTAAACACGCGAGTGAGTTCCACCATCGGAGTGTTGCCAATTGTCAATAGAATGCCTTCTCGCATGTGCTTTGCCCTTATCTGATCAGCCGGCCAATGACACCGAACCCCTGCGAAGTTTCACAGGGCTTCCGTCGCGCCTGAACTGATCGTCGGTTGGAATGTTCGCTATTGTCGAATGAGAGAATTAAATGAGAGAGGCAAGAATCGCTTTTTGTGCATGAAGGCGATTTTCCGCCTGGTCATAAATGATGGACTGCGGGCCATCGGCGATTTCAGCAGTGACCTGTTCGCCGCGAATGAACGGCATGCAATCCATGTAGTAAGCGCCGGGATTGGCGCGCTTGAAATGCTCGCTGCCCACGCACCAGAAAGGTTGAATGCCCTCTTTGAACTTCTCTTCCGCCTCTTTATTCATCTTCAGGCTTTTCCAATTCTTCACGTAGATCACGTCGGCGCCTTCTGAAGCTTCCAGCAGATCGTTGGAGAACTCCAGTGAGCCGCCGGACTTCTTCAGTGCCTGGCGCGCGAAGTCAATATATTCCTCGTCCAATTCAAATCCTTTAGGATGGACGAACCTCAGGTTCATTCCCAGCATCGATCCGGCAGTCATCATCGAGTGGGGCACGCCCAGGGACTTTTGCCGCTTGGAATATCCCCAGGCGAACACGATCTTTTTCTTTTTATATTGGTCGCCATATTTTTCTTGCGTGGTGAGCAGGTCAGCCATGACCTGGCAAGGATGGTCCATTTCATCCAGTGCGTTGATCACTGGGACCCGCGAGTATTCGGCAATGGTATTAAGCGCTTCGCGGCCTTTTCTGTAATTGTTCATGTCATACATGCGCACAATAATGCCGTCCAGAAATCTTCCCATGACGGCCGCTGTATCTTTCATCTCTTCGCGATTGCTCAGTTGCAAATCGGCAGAATTGTAGTATTCGGCATGACCGCCCAATTGCCAGGCGCCGACCTGGAATGAGATCCTGGTGCGCGTGGAAGCCACAGAGAACAACATCCCCAGGTGCTTTCCGGCGAGATAGCGTTTCTGGTCACTGCCGGATTTCATCTCATGGGCTAGCCCGAGCAGGTAGTTGATCTCTTCCACGGTGAACTTACGAAAATCAATAAAATCGCGGTTTTTGAGATTAGTTGCTGGAGATCTTGCTGTGCCGTTTACAGTTGCGGTTGCCATGACTATTGTCCTCGATTCATTTTGCTGAATTACTGCACAAGAAAAAGTTTTGCGGAATACGCTCCAACGCTTTTTTCAATGCTCTCCAGTTCTGCCAGGAGAGCGATCACTCTCGTTTCATTGGCTTCCATGGCTTGCGCCTGGACAACTGCGATCGAGAGTTCCGCTACAGTGGAAGACTGGAAAAATTGCTGAAAGGTAACTTTCACGTTCAGTTTCTCCTGCAATATGGCGAGAAACTGGATCGCCAGGAGGGAGTGGCCGCCCAGCGTGAAGAAACTGTCATGAATGCCGATATCGGGAACGTTCAGGACTTTCTTCATGATCTCTGCAAGTTCCCGCTCAAGGTCAGTCCGCGCAGCCACAAAGGAAACTGCTCCATCGGCAGCCGTTACTTCGGGCAGAGGCAGGGCTTTGCGGTCGAGTTTCCCATTCTGCATCAGCGGCAGCACATCAAGGGCCACCAGCGCAGAAGGAACCATATAAAGTGGAAGCCGCTCTCTGAGATGTGTCTGCAACTCTCTGTTCCAATCCGGAACTTTTTGCTGCAGGACAACATAGGCGAAAATGCGCCTGCTCCCAGCTTCATCTTCAGGAGCAATGACTGCCGCATGGCGCACCATTGCATGTTGTCTTAGGGTCGCTTCAATCTCGCCCAATTCAATGCGGAAGCCTCGAATCTTGATTTGCTGGTCGGCGCGCCCCAGTGACTCCACCGTTCCATCAGGAAGATAACGCCCCATGTCGCCGGTGCGATAAAGGCGGTCGTTGGGACTGTCAGTAAACCAGCTCTTCAGGAATTTGTCCTGTGTGAGCTTCGGATCATCCATATAGCCAATCGCCAGGTGCGGGCTGCGGATATAGATTTCACCGGTTTCGCCAATCCCAGCTAGTTTGCTTCTGCGATTCATCACCAGCAACTGGACATCTTTCATTCCTTTGCCTAATGACAGGACTTCTTTTGCGCGATGACCCGCTGAAGTCTCTTCATACATCGAGGCAGGCACTCTCAAGAAGCTAACAGCCCGCTGTGTCTCAGTGGAACCATATAGATTGATGAATGTGGCATTGGGTGCAATCCGATGGAATCCTGCAACATCACCGCGCGTCAAAATATCACCCACAAAAAATGCATAACGCAGAGACTCGATCAGCAGCGATGTACCGCGCCCGCCCTCCAGAATGATTTGTCCGATTGCCGGAGTCAGATTGGTGACGGTAATGCCGCTCTTCCACATCCATTCGGCGGCCTTGCCAGGAGTTGTAAGCGCATCCGGTTCAGGAATACATATGTGCCCGCCCGCCATGAGCGGAGTAAAAACATCACGATGCAGCGGATCGTGTGACAGTGCGGAAAGCAGGCTGAAGCGGTCTGCGGCGTTTAGCGTAAATTCCTCAGACATCCAAGGGATAAAGTGCGTCAAAGATCCATGCCGCCCCATGACTCCTTTGGGCTTTCCTGAAGAACCTGAGGTGAATGAAATGTAAGCAAGATCGTCAGCCCCGGTCGCTGGTCGTACTCCGTTGAAGGAGGCTGCTTTGAGCGAAGCGTCGAAATTGGGAGATTCGGAATGGCCGATCATTATGCGGCACTCGCACGATGACTGTTGCAGAAACCGTTCCAGTTGTTCCGGCACCGGTCCTGCTGCTTCAAGCTGTAGAAGCCCTTTAGGCTTGGCAATGGTCAAATAGTCAATCAGTCGCGACGAAGGATACGCTGGATCAAGAATCAGAAAAGCCGCCCCGGCCTTCAGAATGCCCAGCAAAGAGACTACCAACGGCGCGCTGCGATTGGCGTAGATTGCAACCACATCTCCGGGCCGGATGCCTTTCCCGCACAAGCTATTCGCCAGCGCATCGCTCATCTGGTCCAGTTCACGGTAATTCCATTCAACATGAACATCAGAAACCGCAACCTGCTGTGGGCTCTTTTCCGCGTGACGATGAAACAACTCGTGTACTGCTCCCACCCAATCCGCGCTCAGCTCTGCTGCAGGATCAGGCAATACCTGCCGCGCGGCTGGAGTAATCAGCGAAAACTCTTCAATGCTCTCATCGGGATTCCGGACAGCCTGTTGCAGAAGATGCTGCAACTGCTCCAGCATTCCAGAGATCCGACCAGCACTGAAAATTTCCGTTTTATAAGCAATGTCCAGCGTGATTTGTCCACTGCGTTCCTGCACATAAAGGGTAATGTCGAACTTCGACCACATTTCCGGAAGCTCAATCATCTCCACTTCCAGGCCGTGCAGTTCCAGCGCCACTGACCGATAGTTGAGCATGTTGAAAAACACCTGGAAGAACGGGGTGCGGCTTGAATCCCGCTCCGGTCTGAGTTCTTCCAGCAGTTTTTCAAAAGGAACGTCTTGATGAGAGTACGAGTCGAGGGTTACTTCCTTCACCCGCCGCAGCAATTGCTTGAAAGAAGGATTTCCGGAAACGTCTGTTCTCAGGACCAGCGTATTCAGGAAACAGCCAATCAGTTTTTCCACTTTGGAATGGTTGCGCCCAGCCACTGGCGAGCCCACCACTACATCCGGATTGCCCGTATACCGGTACAAGAGCAGCTTGAATGTAGCCAGCATCAGCATGAACAGCGTGATCTCTTCCTTGCGGCACAGGCCTGCTACCTCCTGCGAGAGATCCTTGGGCAACACGCGGGAAATTCTTGCTCCTGCATGTGTCTGCACCGGAGGACGTGGATGATCGCAAGGCAATTCCAGTACCGGCAGGTTTGTCAATTTCTGCTTCCAATATTTAACTTCCCTGTTGAGCACGCTCTCAGTCAATGACAAGCGCTGCCATTGCGCGAAATCGGCATACTGAATTTCCACATTGGCCATGGGCGAGGGCTGGCCGGAGATGAACGCGTTATAAAGCGCCATCACCTCATCTATCAATAAGCTCATTGACCATCCATCGGCAATCACGTGGTGGAATACCAGCAGCAATACATGATCTTCCGCGCTGAACTTCAGCAACTCCACCCGCAGCAGCGGCCCCCGCCCCAGATCGAAGTGATGCGAGGCAATCGCAGCAGCGCGACCCGCTAAATCCTGATCAAGCGTGCTTCCCTCGCCATTGGAGCTGGCTTTAACTGTGATGATCGGCAAAGGCAAATTCAGTTCGAAACCAATGATCTGCATTACCTGCCCGCCAATGCTGCGAAAAGTCGTCCGCAGAACTTCATGCCGGCGGACAACTTCATTCAAGCTTCTGTGCAGAGCTGGAACGCTTAGTTCCCCGCGCATCCGGACGGCACCGGCAATGTTGTACGCCGGATTTCCTGGATCCATCTGGTCCAGCAGCCATAAACGCTCCTGAGTAAAGGAAGCTGGAAAGGCAAATACTTCTGCGTCTTGCCGAGTATTTTTCATCATGTTATGCTTATGCCGGGAGTGATTATCTGTTCTGCAGGTTTTCGGGCAGTGTTGCTAATTCATTAACAGAGAGGCGAATCCGGTGGGATTCGCGTGAGGTTGGAACCAGATCAATCACAGGTTCTGCAGCCGGTATCGATTCGTCAATTCTGCGTGCCACACCCTCAATGGTAGGGGCCTCAAACAACGCTCTTACTTTCAAATCAATTGGAAAAACTTCTTTTAATCGCGAGATCAGCTGAGTAGCGAGGAGCGAGTGTCCGCCCAGATCAAAGAAGTTGTCCCGCACTCCTACACGCTTCACCTTCAGCACCTCGGCCCACAGTTGCGCCAGCACTTCTTCAGTCCCC
>Ga0058863_10147393_pt1 | contig 35055 bp, 27 predicted proteins | sample SwirhisoilCB3_FD_61025 | JGI IMG/M metagenome (GOLD analysis project Ga0058863, IMG submission 61025) | Switchgrass rhizosphere and bulk soil microbial communities from Kellogg Biological Station, Michigan, USA for expression studies - soil... | ecosystem: Host-associated > Plants > Roots >...
GCCTAATTCAAAATGTTAGTCTGGGTATTATAGGTACTCTGTATAAAAGTACAAACCGTAGAGCTGTTTGCTCCCGACTGAATCGGGACTGGCACTGATTACTAAGAACCAGTCGTGTTGAACATCCTGCCTATCGCCGACTCCATTCGCAAACAATCCCGAAACGCCCGGCGACGGAGCGAGGTTCAACACCACTCCCGTAGCCGTGGCAACGCCGGAAAAGTGCGTCCAAACGGTTGATCCAGAACCATTTTGGTTTTGAACAGGATCAGGATGACAAAGTTCGGCAACCTTAGTCGTGACGCCGGTAGCCGGATTAGTGCTCAAAAATCGATCATAGATTTTGACTTGAGCATTCTGCGTCTTGACCGCCGTTCCATTCGTCAATCGAATGTTCAGAGTCGCCTCAAGATTAGTAATCGATCGCAAAGGAATTCCTGAAGTTTGCGAATCGACCTGTCCACTCGCTTGGTTAAGCCAAGTAGTGTTATGGCACGGCGGACCTTGCTGCGTACCGTCAGCACTTGTGATAAAGGTTGTCGTCTGAAACGATCCGACAGGCACCGATGCCCCGAATGCCGCTCCATAGAAACCTAGACCAGAGCCAGCGAGATTATTTACCGTAACGCTGCCGGCGAGAAATGAGATTGTGGCTGCCATTGAAAAGTTATTCTCCGGTGAAATTCAGCAAAGCGGTTGCCCGCGAAAATGGATATGTAAAAGTTCCTAAGTTATCAACAAGAGGAACATTGATTCCGTCAATTTCGATTGTCGCATCCATGGTTAAGTCTGGAAAAGCTGGCACAGTCAGTTTTTTAGGGTTGAAGCCGCCCGAAGGTAATGCATTAAACATCCCGGATTCTTGTATGAAAAACCATGCCGTTCTCAGTGCTAAAATCATTCCTTGGGTGTTTGTGTGAAAAACATTGAAATCTTCGATTGGTTGGAATGGATCGTTAAAAGCGAGAGTCCCATCTACATCGACCGTCCGATCGATGGTCATAAAATTCGTAGTTCCATTGCCATCTTGACTTATCGGATCGAAGGGATTGCTGCCCAAATTTCGTCCTGAAATATCAACTCCTCCCAATAAATGATAAAAATAATCATTGACTGGCTCGCTTCTCGCTTGATAGTCAGAGAAGATGAATCCAACGGGTCCGATCGGATACCCGGTTGGAATTGTGAAACCAGTTTCAAATGGCATCTTGAAATTACAATTAATCCCGCTCAAAGGATGTCTGACTCCGGGAGGGAAAATGCCAGTAAAGTAGCCAGGATAATCTATCACTGTACCGTTGACATTTCTGAATAGAAGACGCAACTGTCCAGTAGGATAAGCTATGAAGTTCCAATCAAAATCAAATTCCTGAATACCAGTCCCTTTAGTATATTTAATGGTAAACGGAATCGAAACTGGCGAGGCGGCAAAATTTATATTGATTGGTACTTCTTTAGGCTCGACAGTGCTGAAATTAATATGAGCGTTAATGTACTCAACACGAGGCAAATTTATTTCGCCACTAATCGCTATGCCTAATCCTTGGAAAATCGGAATTGCGACAAGTCCCGAATAAGCTTGCGGTTCATTAGCCTGTTTTGCAAATATATTAGTGAAGAAAGGAATTTCGGAATTGATTTGATGAACAAGATCATAAAGCGGCCCGCCACCAGAAGCATAAGGAAGCCCACTCCCTTCACCATAATCATTAAACGAAATCCATCCAGTCGGTTTTGTATTCAAATTGTTTAGCTGAAATGAAGTGGCCAAATCCATAGCGGGCATAGGAATGTTCTCATAAGGCGATCCGGTTCCTTGTGATGTGCCTCCGACATATGGGTTAAAATAGTATTGGCCGTTAAGATTAACTGGCAGAAATGCAAATGGAAGAGAATGATCGGCAAATGCGAAAGTGCTATCTCCTAGTGTAGTCATACTTGCTAATGGCATAACCCAAGGCCATGATGGATGTATCTGGTTAAAATGTTGCTCATGAAGCATCACATCCCAACCGCTCGCCGCAGATAACAATGTGTCTTTGCAATAAGCTAATGGAAGACGAACGGAATCTGCACCATATATTCGAAACGGACTATAGGAATCGATAATATTGGGTGCTAAGAGTGCTAGATTACCAGTATCAGCCGCCTGCCCATATACATTGCCGGAATCAGTATGTGACCCAAAAAAGGTGCCAAATTTTGGGTAATATCTCAGTTCTGGAACAGTTCCAGTGAATGGAGGTAGATTCGGATTTTCAATATATCTCGATGGACTATCATAAAATGGCCATGCTAGCATTTTGGAAAACTGACGCGGATAATGGATAACTCCATTTTCTCCTAAATCATAATCATAAAAAGTCCAAGTGACTTGATAGCGATTCCAAATCTCCGCCGCTTTGTGAAGAAAAGTAAAAACTCCAGTGAAACCAACAACATCGCCAAAACTATCTGTTATGATTTCCGATGGATGATCCGCTGTCCATTCATCATAGTGATAAAAAAGCTGGATAAATGCCGCATTACTATATGGCTTCGTACAGTAAAGATTCATCGTGCCAAATCGGAATGGAGCAGTTTTGAAGTCCAGCAAAAAATTAGTATTTGTTTCTCGTATTTCGCCAGAATCAAGAATCCATGACATAAAGCCAGAAGCAGATTGACCAAAATAGCAATTGTATTCTGAGACCCGAAATAAGCTCGGTGGCTCGAATTCTTTTACTCTTCTGTTAGGTGCTTGATAACTTACTCGGAAACCACCATCCCACGTTCCATCGACAAGCTTTCTGGTTTCATGTCCAAAAATCGGAATCCCATAGCCGCCTACACAGATCGAATTGCCGCTATATTCGGCAGGAGCATTTGAAAAAGTTTTTCCGCCGTCAAAATAAATATTCGACATAGCTTAAACCTAGAGATTCCTTTGGACCATCGTTCTGACATGTTCATTTAGGAAATTAACGCCGTTAAACGAATGAACTAAGACAGGCGTTCCTACGGCCAAAGTATGCAAATCCTGAACCCCTTCTTGGATATTAACCACGGCTAAATCGTTGGGCGAATCCATAGGAGCGATACCTGTAAAATTATCAATCACAATAACGCCGCCGCTAAACATGGTTTTTGCTTTTCTCACGACATAAACTGGCCTTCCTCCGACTGGAAGAAAACCACCGCTCAAATAAATCACAACTGCTAAAACTTCGCTTTGCCCTGTAGCAACCCATACTTTACGAGTATCATCCCAACGAGCATCTAATGGTCCTGTTTTCCATTTTTGCGACTGATTCCGATAGCCATCAAGAAAATTTGCCGTAGGATGATCTGGGTTGGAGTTTGGGACAGGTAAACCGTTGATATCGAAGCCCCATCCAGTCAACACAAGCGGAGCACGAAGAGCAATACCTCGAATAGTCGAATTATCAAAAAATGGGTTAGCTGTAGATAAACTATCGCTTCCATTATTCGGATATTCATCGCCATAACTAGCAATAGCAATATCAGTCATTGTCTTATTGCCGCTTTGCCATGGGTTCAAGTTATTTACATTGGGATACCCTCCCGATGGCGTCTCGAAATGACCCATGAACTGATTTTCAGTATCGGTCGAATAGGGACGAAATAAACCGTCCAAACTCATCATAGCACTGGCTTGATAATCTTCGCTATTCTGGGCTTGCAAGCTTCCCAATGCTTCATTGAATGTAGCCTCAGCAACCATAGCTTGACGGCTTTTTGGATCATCAAGATACTGCATCGTCTGGCCGACAATGATCGTGTGCGGGCTACGAGGTGAAAATAATGGACTTCCATTCTTTCCAATAAATGCTCTCTCTCGATTCGTAAACGCACCCACTCCAGGAGGAGCCGGAGCACGAAATAACTGTCTCATTCCTCGTCGAAATTGTTGAGCTGCCCGCGACAGACGAGTAAATCGATCAGCATTTTGTCGGGCGAACTGTCCGAATTTTGGCGTATAGGTTCGCATTCGATAATTCGAAATTACGCCATCAACCCCTATCGAAACATCAATTGCCGTCACATTCGGGCCGCCCAATTGCAACACATCTCCAAGCTGGATCGTGGGCGTTCCAGGAACCCGAACGGACCCCATTTCTCCGACCTGCATGAATGTAACCGACTCTTGAACTCTGGCTATAGCAGCGAAATTCATCGTCTCGTAGCCGCCATAATTCCAAGGCACCAAACTTTCATCGCGTTCAAATCGCACCCGACCGGCCGGGCCGGCAATGCTCCACGGACCATAAGTCAGCAGATTGCTCTTCAAAGGAACGGCAGTATAGTTCGGTAATGCAGCCAAAGGTGCCATACCCCAATAAGCCGTGCCGCCGGCTCCAAAACCAACACTTCTGTTCAATGCTTCTTTTTGGATGTCGGTCAAGCCCGGAGTAGGATTGCGTCCCTGATCGAATAGTTTCTTACCGAACGCTAATTCCAAACCCTTATACCAATCTTTCGCATCAAATGTGGCTTGACCGGAACCCGGTAAAATATTGATTGATTGGGGAAGGGAAATAACCACACGAGGGCTAATAAAATTCGCGGCGTCCAAAAATACCGTCACCGGCTCGATGCCGACTTTGACGAACAGTGCATCGTTTGCCACTACCGTTTCATTTGGATCGAGCTGTGACATATCATAAACGCCATTATTCAACGCGTCGAATCGAACAAATGCTTCAAACCGGCCGTCTTGGGTAGTGAATATGTCTTCAAAAAAGACAGGCAAACCCAAAGGCTGATCACCTTCGCCGATCCAGCCGCCTTCTGTCGGCTCTTGACTGAGAAATACATTGAAGGTATCAGGCTCGACTTTGGCCAGTACGAACGGCACTCGAACCATAAACTTCTTTCCATAATAATCTTGTGCAAACGAGCTAACGAATTCAAAGAGATTATGGATATTCTGTTCGACGAATTCAGGGTCTATATGCCGGCTACCTGTGCGATTGGCACGTTGATTCGAACTATTTTCGGCTATGATCGGATTGAAAATATTGCCTTGATAAATCGCATCCAATGCTCCGCTATTAGGCGAAAAACGGCCCGTGATTCCAATTTGGGCGGCCTTGAAACCTTGAAACACTTCAACATAGGAACGCCACTCCTCTTCTCCGGCAATCGCCGCCCGCAACTCTCCAATATCTGCTGGATAGGTTTCGCCGACGCCAATAATATTCAGCATTCGGCTATCGAGATCAAACGAATGGTTCGTTGAGTTAAAGTCTCCATGGCCAACAATCGCATTGCCGAATGCATCATATCCCCAGAATGGCCAAATTGTATTTAGTTCTTCCAATCCTGGGTCTAGGTTGGATTGTGCTTGCTGATATAAGTTGCAAACTTGTCCACCGACGAGAAAGGTAGTAGCAGTTTCATTACGCAATTCTTGACCAATCGACGTTGCATTAGCTCCGTCGCTATTACCGATAAAATCGGCGATTTGTCCGAGCGGCGGTTGCTGAACGCGACTAACCGTCAATATCTGTATAATGTTACCTTCAAGCAGTCTGACGAAATAGTCCAAGCCGGCATCTTGACAGACTTGGGTAATCAATTCCATCAACCCGATTGAAACGCCGCCAATTCGATATTCAAGCGGAGTAAAAGGTAGCTGCGAAATGTCTAAAAGATAGGTCGCACCACGAAATTGTAAGGGACTGCCATAAGCTGCAAACAGCGGGTTTGGAGTATTGACTAAGGCAATAATGGCCGATGAAATGAGATTCCACGGCATTCCGCCTTCGTTGATCTGAGAAGCACCAAATGCATTTTTCTCCCAATATCCAAAAGCGTTCAAAAGATTTGGAGTGCCGAGCACTGATCCATTAAAAGCATCAAGGATAATTTGAGTACCATCAAGTATTTCTCTAGGATCGGTAATAATCACAGAATAGACAGGTCTGCCATCCGTACTATTCTGTTGTTCCCAACTTTGCAATAAGCCGCCATACTTAAATTGATCGAATACGAAATATACCGGCGAACCGATATCAGGAGGGTTGAAATGGTCTCCCCCCGCGACATCTTCGACTAAATTGACCGTGAGAGTGCCTTGCTGTTCATTCCAGCCTACGCTGCCTGTAAAACCCTGAACGCTTGCACCAAAAAATCTAACCTGCTGGAATGACATCCTATTTTCCTTTTATTGCCATGTCCACGAAACATTACGTGTAAATCGACCAAAACGAGGCGTCCAGCTATCAACATCCTCATCTTTGAAGACGCTTGATGCAGCCGGTTTTGCATCACTAACGATAGCATCAGTATTCGGCTTTTCCGCTAACTGAGCGGCTAATGAAGTTGATGTTGTCGTCGCCATAACGAGTTCGATCGAAATAGACCTACGAGAAACGCCGATTGTATTGATAGGCTGTAGAATTGGACCGGCCGCCCGCCCCAAAATCGGCACCGTCGCAAAAATATCATTTGGATGAGTGTCAGAAACAGTAATGATTTCGGACAATGCTCCATTCATCAAGCTGGTCGGCCGATTGTCAAAATCATAATTATACTGAATTACGCCATCAACCGGGTTGCGACCGATTGAAATTGCTACCGGAGTTAAATTGAGCGAATGGCCGCCAAATGTTTGAGCACGGCTAAATATCATACCGCTGATTGCTCCAAATTTAGCATCTGCCGCTTCATACTTTGTTGTCGTCAATTGAAAGTTGTTATCTCTAGTATCAAGTCCCTGGATAATTCCCTGAATCGATACATTGACAATTCCAACATCAATATTATTTACCGCTTGAACCGTGAAGTTTTCGAGGGCTGAACCGCTCGTTAAAATCCACGATTCAGTCACGGCGAATGTTCCGGCCGGTTGATCTACTTGCTCGCTTCTAACATGGTTGAAACCTTGATAGTAAGACGGTAAGTTTAATGTTCCCGAACCGGTAATACGGTCTTGACTGATCCCTAAACGAGGAAGCACCCAATTTCGAGCTTGCTGCCATGACGGAGTTGAATTACCAAGCACATCATAATGCTTTTTACCAACCGCCGAAACATTGTGGGTCAAACGAAACGAAACCGGGTTAAGATTGCTTTCTCCCTGATCGTTGAATTCTAAGTTCCAACCTTCGTCCGCCGAAGTGATATATTGCCCGAAACTATCTTCTCCAGATGGCAGCAAAGTACCATGGATTTCGTCGGCTTCAAGAACGATCGTATAATCAAATTTCTCAAACCATAATCCTTGCGGAATGTCAATCGATTGAATTCTGGGATAGAATTTGATCGGAGCCGAGCCGTCCCATGGTTGAACTTCAAAGGAAAAACCATCTGTTGAAAACAGTTTCCTCAATCCCTCTTCTTTTCCGAGCAAATTTTTGAGACGGATATTGTCATTACCTGAATCATCGGGCGGATAACCACTATCGGTCCAAAAACTACCATCGGCTCGCGGGCTGCCCTTATAGGCCATCACGCTGCCGACAACCGTGATATTATAAATTGCCCCGATGATATCGCCGGCACTATCTCTTTGATACTGTTTCTGAATACTGATTTCCGGGGCAGGAATCAGCTTTTGACTGTTATATTGAACAGGCATCTTTTACCTTCCCTAAAATCCATGCGAATACAAAGGTTGAGAATCAAACCCGCTCACGGTAGCACTTGGGGCAAATAATGAAAGGCCGGAATTAATAGTGTTTGCAGAGGTTATGAAGAGTGGTGCAGTCAAGTTATCCGTCTGATTTCCAATAAACAATGATACCGATTCTTCCTGTCCCTTTTGCTGGAGGAATAGATTAAACAGACCGGTTCCGATTGTTCCGCCGGGCAAAGCAAAAGGATTATGGCCCTCGAACAACGATTGGCCGGCAATGTAGAGTGTAGGTGATCCGACCACGCCGCTATCACCGATATACATTGGAATCGCATTGTCTTGAGGGTGTCCGCCGCCATTGGTGAAAAGATTCATCCTCTGGCTGAACGGAATTTGGCTGTCGCCTTTAACAAATAGATTCAAACCTTGCTGCATGTCGCCGGCCTTAATATAGAGGGTCGATCCTCGTTCAAAGGCGTTAGTGCCGGATGGAGAGGCAAAAATGAATAAAGGCGGAGCTTGGCTGCCGGAGAATGTTGTGTTACTTTTTACAAAGAGGTTCAAGTCCGGTTGAATATTAGCGACCGAAGGTATAAATAGAGGAATACTGCCCGTTTCGCTTAAGTTCCCCCAAACAAATAATGGTACGCCACTCGTCGAATGGTCTATACCAGACCCAATATTCAAAGGAATACCGCTGTCGATCGGTAATGGACCTTGCGTATAAAGTGTGACTCCAGAATTATTCGGAACTAGACCATGAATGAATAATGATATACCGCTATTTGTGGTCAACACTCCATCAATGAAAAGTGTTATGCCAGAGTTGACGGCATATGAGGGAGTGTGCCAGACTTTCATTGAAACTAAATCGACAAATGCTCCACCGTCACCATGTACCGCAAAACCCACCCCAAAATTTGAGTTTTTAACATCAGCAGCGGTAAGTATAAGCCCCCAAGTATCCCATTGGCCGCCATAAATCGTTGGATTATAGGCGAGTGGAGATGTCATCGAAAAATGAGCTTCTTGCCACCTTAAATCCGTATTAGCTTTGTTGGCTCCAATAAAACCTGAAGTCGCATGATGCAATCGTACTTCGTAGTCGAATATATTGGCAGGAATAATAAAATCCCCTCCCGATTCATCCGGCAATGAGGGGGCTTTACAAACTTTTACTTCAATTCCATTAATCACTGAATTATCTGGAAAGTCGAAGTGGAAATCATTGGCCAGCATTTTACACGAAGTACCAGAAACAGTTACGGCTACTTCAGCAGTATGTGCATCATTTTCCGTTACCGCCAATACGCAATTTCCAAAGCGTGGTCCCGGTGTTTCCCAGGTTCCAATTCCACCGGTTCCAACCGGAAAATTATCACACGCACTCGGAGGTACAAATCCCCAAGATAAGTTTCTGCCGGCATCATTATTTACCCATTCAACAATTAATGCTGCCGAAGCCGTGCCAGACCCGTTATCTGCGGAGACTCCTGATGTCCACAATAAGTCATATGCATTGCCAATTTCATCGGGAAAAAATGTTCCACTCTCAATGAAAAACATCAGTGAATTGCCGGTATCATATCCAGCATAGGATACCATTTCGCTGACTATTGAGCCAATATCTTGGCTTTCGTAACGGTTGGGATATCCACTACCGAGATATGAGAAATCTTCGTCGGTCCAATCAGTAAACCAGTCCCAACGTATAGGATCAGTCAAAAATCTCGTAGAGGCGACGGTAAATCCTGTCGGAGCGATTCTATTCGGAGGTAAATCACCTAAAATATAAACAAAATCTCCGCTTCCAGCTTGATGCTCTGCATCTAAATCGAAAGGGCTATTTGAATGATGGTTAGTATTGTGAAATCCATGAGCCGGTTGAAAAATCAAATACGCACTATTGATCACCGAACTAGGAAGAATCGGACAGTTACGAAATCTAAACCATGATGTTCCGCTATTGATAGGGAACTGATTTTGATAGGTATGAAATCCGCTATTCTGGACATTAAACCAGCCGTCATCGCCGCTCGCACTGACCTTTAGATATGAAATAGTCATTAGCAGAAACCTTGTTGGTTGATGAGTGCTATAAGAGCGGAAGACAAAGGATGTTTATGATTGGCTATATGATTTGTATAATCGCCTGTTATACAATTTATAAATGCTCTCCTACCATAACGACAAATCTGATCGACTAATTGCGTAGCACAATGTATATTAGTCAAAAAATCATTTTTCAAAATAGGCGGCAGGCCGAGAAACTTATCCTCGGCCGCCGCCCAATAATCGACCCTTGCATACACGAAGTTAGCCGGCCCCGAATACACATTGACGATTTGATAAAACATCCTTGAACTATCCTTTATGAATTGAACGGACCCGCATCCGGAAAGTGTTTGGCTAGCTTCTTGTCAACGATTTGAGTAGCCCCTTGCTCGATCATCTTCAAAAGTTCCGGAGACATTTTCGCTAGGGCTTCGGCTCCGTTAATAACGATCTGATGAGTGACCTCACCTTTGAACTCGATCGTATGCGGAATACCTTTGACCGCTGAAGCAAAAGTATCAACGGACGTATTAAATCCAGCCATTGCATCGCCGAATCCAGCCATCGGATTTCCGCCGACTCCAGGTGCTCCGCCGACGCCCGGTGCACCTTTTTCAAACTCGCGATTTTCTTGAATTTGCTTATCGGGGACGCCGTTTGCTTGCTGCATTAATGTACGCAATTTATCTTGATTTGGGGTACGCTTTCTTAATTCTTTTCTTAGTTCATATTGAACCCTAGCTTGCTTCTTACGTGCTTGATAAGCCGCCGCTCTTTGCTCAGACCCAGGCAATCTATCTGGATTTCTCTCTCTTGCATTTCTCACTCCCGCAATCGTAGTCTCACCCTCAACCATTTCGCCCTTATGATTAACCGAAACTCTCTGAGTGGAAACATATCTTGTGCGAACCTTTTTATTCGGGTTAGCTTGATTGGTGGGTTCCTCTACAGGGAGTCGGCCCATTTGAGCCGCCATATTCATAGGAACCGGTCCCATCTGAGGCATTGCCGGAGCAGCCGCTACTTGCGGTTTGAACTCAAAAGCTTTTCCAGGATTCGTAATTTTTTGTCCCAAGGCTTGCAAGAATTCTTGTTGGTTAGTCGCTAAATTCGAGAAAAAGGTCTGCTGGGTTGATTGGAGAAAGGAAGTTAGATTCGTCTGGGCTTGGATCGCGGTATCGAAGTTGGCCGCCATCTTTTGCTCAATCGTTTTAGCTTCGTTGATATCCTTTTGCTGCGGGCGGAATAGACCACCTTGCATTGTCCCAATCATATGCGTCAACTGATCTCCGAATGTCCGATCGGAACCGGGCATCTTGACATCTTGGTTGGCTCGCATAAACCTTGAGGCTCGTTTTGCAATCTCCGGGTGAACGGCATCGAAGTTGCCGACCTGGATTGCGTGCATGGCAGCTTGGGCATCTTTGTTCATTTCTCTCCGTTCTTGGGGAGAAGCGTTCAAAAAGTTTTCGCCGGCCGACAATCGAGCTTCGCGGTCTTTATCCAAATTAGCCATGCGTTCCATCAAGCCTGCATTCAATTTGCTGGCATCTGCCAAATTTTTCAAAGCAGACACGGCATTTTGAGTTTCAGTCTCGAATCCCCGCATTGCGGAGAGTGCTCCCATATCAGTCGGATTGGCTTCGAACGCCGTCCGAGCGGACTGAGCACTATTCTGGCTGCTAATTGCTTTCTCCAAAATCGCTTGAGGATTCATGGCATTTCCGCCAAGTCCGGTCAAACGTTGTTGTTGAGCAATCAATGGAGCCATCTGGGCATTAGGACCAAGATAACTCGTCATATCTCCGCCAAATCGAGAACTAGCCCGACCGGCCGCAAACTTAGCTCTATCGAGTGCAATTGAATTGGTCTGATCTTGCGACTCGGAAATCATTTTTGTAATGCTAGCGAACTGAGCAAGATTATCGGAAAGTTGATTTCCGTGCTCCTCGATCATTTTGCCGCTTTGCTCAAATGCTTCTCGAATGGGATCAGCCCATTTCATCAACATGTCTTTCAATTCGTCAAGGTTCTCGCCTTTTTGGAATCCCATCAATTTGTCAGGATCGGACTCTTGCAAATCGGCCAGTCTATTCATCGCATAAGAATGTGCAGCACTTCCCATAGGAATTCCGCTATTATGCAAATGCTGCCCAAGATTGGTCGCAAAATCTCCGCCCTGATTCGCGATCCGAAGTAGATTATTACCACGCAACGCGTCACTCAGTTTTTTACCCTGCATTAAGCCGCCCATTTGACCGGCGGCGACCGGAGATAAACCAGCTACATTCGCTGCCGCCGCATTAAATCCAGTAGCATCAAACTTGCTCAAATTAGACGACAAACGACTTGTGGCAACCCGTGCCGATCCATTACCAATTCCGCTCATCAGCAAGCTATTGCTGTTTTGCATTGATTCGGTTCGGCCGGCGAAACCCTCCAAGGAAGTGATCAAAGCATCCATTTCAACTTTAGCTGCTGAAGCAGCCTTTTCGAAGGATTGGAGAGCGTTCGTGTTAAGTTGCACCGCATCGATTGCCTTTTTACGAGCTTCCAATTCTTTGTTCAAAGCAGCTAACTCTTCAGCAAAAATCTTTTTCTCTTCCTCGGCCGTGTAATTACCATCTTTGCTCGACAGTTTGATATTGGTCCGATGACGAGCCTGAAAATTCATGGCCGCAAAATTTGTCTGATCAGCTTTGAAATCCAAAAACGAGCGAGAGTTCTTCAAACTGCTATTCAGAATGTTTCGTGAAGTACCATAAAGTTGTTCCCCTGCCTGAACATCTAAAGCATTTACAGCACGATTACGATTAACATCTTTCAGCCTGTCGTAATGTTTGCCGACTTCATCTAAATCAGCTCCAAAATAACGAGCCAAAGACCCAACGCCTGGAGACGATCGAGCCAAATTTAATGCAGCATGAACGGTCGCATCGCCAGCCAAGGATGTTAATGTCGATTCCTTTTCACCTTGCGATCTACGAATTGTTCCGCCTTGTGCATTGAAATCAGCAAGCGACTGACCAAATCTTTGTTGGACGGTCGCATCAATATTACCGCCAGAATTTTCTAAAGCTTCTCCTAACCCTTGCAATGATCCGCTGATTCGTTTGAAACCAGCTTCGATTGCTTGATCGGCCATAGCTTTTTTCAAATCATCTAATGCTGTAACAATACCAATCGAGCCGCCGACAATTGCACCGGCGGCCATTCCAACAGGTCCGCCAAGCGAACCAACGCTAGCTCCGGCCGCAACACCTCCAATCGCTCCGCTCAAAACCGCTGCACCCTTATTCCCTCCAGCTTGACGAGCTGCGAAATCGCCAATTGGAGAAAGAGCAACACCGGTCGCCAATGCCAGACCACCATAGCCAGCCATCCGGCCGCGACTACGAACAGCTCTGGCGGCAGCAGCACCGCCACCGCCACCGCCTCCGGTCGCTGCGGCAATGCCGCCTGTCGGAGTGAAAGTTGATGCGAATGGGCTACCTCCCCCGACTCCGGCAGCTCCGGGAATCATGCCAATTTTTTGCAAATAATCGTTCTGTTGGGCCTGCAACATCGATCTACGAATCGTGCTTAATGTGCCGCTGCGTCCTAGATCAGAAATACGCTGAATGCGTTGTGTACGATTCAATGTTTTCAAATTAGCTCGTCTTGCGGCACGCTTGTCAGCACGACTAGGGTTCAAATCGGGGTCGCCAAGATCAGGTCCGGACAAAGGTATAGCTCCAAGTCTTGACGGCGGCAAACCGGCTAATACTGTGTCGGTAAAACTATCTCCACTCGTCAGACCATAACCATACCCGCGAACCGACTGAGAAATTTGTTGTGCAAAAGCACTTCGTTGATTCAATGCACCAATTTTATTAGCAGCCCGACCTGTATCCATCATTCGAGCACGACGGATAATATCAGCGATTTCAATTCCACGACCGCCAGCAGCTAAACCAAAGTGTCTGACCGGGAGACCGGGAGTAATGCCTCCGCCAATGCCGCTGTTCGCTGGAGCCAACGCACCGGCCGCAGCCAAAGCATAACCAGCGGCTTGACGTTTTGGCCGTGCTCCCGCTCGCAAAGCTGCTTCATGCTGTCGTGCAAGTGCAAGAGTGCTAGGAGATGCCGGGGAAGCCAATGCATAACCAGCTTGATCCAAGCCCAATTGAGCTACGGTTTCTCTTTGAACACTTGGAGAAACTTGGAATGAACGTGCAAAAACTTCTTGAGGTTTTGATCCATAAGCCAAATACTTACCAGCAGCAGCCGGAGACATACCAGATTGACGAGCGGTCTCAAGCATTGCATCTTCAACATACGAGCGATGGCTTGTTGCAACATTCGAGGCATAGCTACCGCTCTTATGACTGGCATAAGTTCCGCCGCCCATTTGAACATCTAAAGCATGACCAAATTCATGAATCAGATTACTATGCGAGGTGACTCCAGGATTAACATGAATTTGTTTATTCTTATACATCGCTCCGGGGGTAGTACCGGTCTTAGCACGACCGGCTTCAATATCTTCTTTGGTCATCTTCTTAATGGAGATGCCCATTTGTTTCAAGTCATCTGTCGTAATTCCAATTTCTTGGGCAAACTTTTTCAGGAAGGCGGCAGCTTGTTGAACCGATGATACAACTGTCGAATTGGATGCTCGTTCCCGAATATATGTGCCGCCCGGATCAGACTTAAATGCAGGATCGACATCTCCGCCGCCCGCGAAGTATTGCACTCCTCGGACCATGCCTCCATGGCTAAATTTTTGCAACTTGCGTAAATTGTTTGCACCTACCCTATTAACCGTTCGCTTATCGAGAACATATTCGCCCGGCGTGAGCATGGCCGGTACTGTATCGCCCGACCCGCTGCCCGGAACATGTCCTCCTTTCGCAAACTTTTTGCCTCCGGCTAGTTTGCTCAAAAATGCTGGGGCGAATTGACTGGCAACGCTTGCAGCTTTGAAACTTGCTAGAATCGCCAATGCAGGCAAAAGCGGAACTAATGCATCAGCGACTTTGATCAAAGCATTAGCTGTAGTCAGCAATGTATTTGTCAAAACCTTAAATGTCGCCGAATCTCCAATAGTACGAAACAATGCAAGGAAGTTTTCCTTAACTTTTATAATCTGACGATTGATCGATTCTTGAGCGGTAGCCACATCTTTTGCCAATGAAGCTTGTCCTGATTCTGCAACGCCTAAAGCGTCCAGAGCGACAGAAAACTCATTGATCAAAGGGATGGTTTTGCCGATCTGTCGAATGCCTCCGATCTCCTCGGCCACGGCCGCTTTGATGAGAGACCCATCAGGCAAATCTCGCAACGCCATATTTAATTGCTGAATGGCTTTGATCGGTCCAACGAATTGACCATTATCGGCCAGCTTGATGTTGAGACTATCCTCCAACTTCTTGATAGTTCCAGGTCGTTGTAATCTGGCAAAAATTGTTCGAAATGCGGTCGCAATCGAATCTGCACTCTCGCGAGTTCGACTTCTGACGGATGTGAAAAGAGCAAGCAATTCGTTGAGATTTCCACCCGCCATTTTGAAGGCACCGCCGGATTTTCGAATAGCAGTAACTAAATCATCGCTTTCAACAGCAAACTTGGCCGCCACTAAGTTGATACTTCCGAACTGTGATTCTAGTTTATCAACAGAGGTGCCGAATTGACCCATAACGGCAATCGCACCTTCAGTAGTTTTTCGAATGTCATCAAATGTCGGAGCCAACTCAGTCATTGCTAATGTTCGAAGTGCTTTCGTTGTGTCATCAGCACTCAAACCAGCCTGAATGAAAGTTTGACTAACATCTTGCAGTCCCTTGGATGAGCTGCCGAGCGTCGTCGCTAAGCTTGTGATTTCTCGATTCAATGACTTCAATTGATCGGTCGTTTTCCCGCTAACTTGAGCAATTCGCACCGTGACATGTTGAAAATCAAGTGCTTCAGACACGCCGGAACTAATCGCCTTAGTCAATGAATACATCAAACCGACCGGAATAGCGAAAGCCACGAAACGTCGTGCAGCCAAGGCGGCTTGAGCACCGAAACGTTGCATTTCGCTACCCAAATCTTTAACTTGCTTGGCTTGAGTCTTAAAAGTCTGGCCAGCTTGTCGAACATTGACATTCAGTTTAGTATTCACACTTTGCAGTTTGCTTAGTGAGTGAGCTAAACCATCTATAGCTCCGCTAGCCTGTCTGGCATCTTTAGGAAGTCCGCGAAGTTGAGCACGCAAAGCCTGGACTTTTTTCGTCGCTTCATTGATACGATTGATCTGTGCGGGCTTAATATTCAGATCAAGTTGGCCTTTGATTCCACCAAGTTCTTTGTTGAGCTTGCTAGAAATCGCCCGCATATTATCGGGACCGACGAGGTGTAATCTCGCCGTTATTTGAAAGCCGTTAGCCATTTGAAATCTCTATGTACATAAAAAAAGCCACAAAGGTAGCGTGGCGTTTGGAAACACAACGTCTACCCTTGGGCTTATTACTGTCGCTTAACTATCCTGAAGCGGGGTTCCGTCGTCATTCAAGAAAGGTTCCGGCGTATCGACGATATAGTCGCCAGTCTTCACATCAATGAGGTTCCCATCAATGTCAACCGGTTTGTTATCGGAATTCACCAAAAAACCTTCCTCATTTACTCGTCTATTATCTTCGTCAACAAGTTCACCCGCATCATTAATGAGGCGAAGTTTATCATCGACCAGTTTGAGTTTGAGAAGGAAATAATTCTCGGGCAGCTTCTTTTCGAAATCCTCTTCGACGCCGTAAATAAGCGTCATTAGACGACTCGAAGCATCGACGGTCGCCGCCTCATCACCGCGATTCAGCAAGTCCTCGAACGAGCCAAAATAAGGTTTGCCGGCCTGTTCTCCATCATCATAGACAGTGCATTGAGAAACAATGTAACTGAAACTATGATTGTCGGACTGGCCTTGAGCGGTCAGATTATCAAGACTGCCTCGCCACGACCGCATAGCAGTCATTTTTGCACGAAGGCCACGCATAGCGATACATGTCGATCGGGCTTCGCTGCGTTTGAGGCCGCCCTTTCGAAGCATCAATTCTTTTTCGTTCAATTGCTTGTTGAGGCTGTTATATTCGGCCTGTTTAGCATCGTCCCATAAACCTTGTTTGCGGGCGACCGTATCCAAAGCCTCTCGCAAAATAGCGGGGTTGGGTCGATTGACAAGCTCATAAAACATCGCATTGTATTCGGTTTGTGCCCGCCTCAGTGTTCGGGGATCGGGGTAGATTACCGCGAGTTTGAGCGAATTGCCGTCAACATCTTTTGTGTCGAAACTGATTTTTGTTTTCTTATCCTTAGACATTCGTATCATCCTTCTTATTGATCGGCAACAACATCCGATAGCGTTGCCATGTCATGCTGTACTGTTCGATTTCCGCAAGCAAATCTTTCATCTGTCCATTGCCGTTATCGAGAATGGCTTTACGTAATTTCTGCCATTCCTCTCTGAAATACTCAAAGCTAATGCCTTCCCGTTCCATAATTGACATAAGTTCAACTTGTTCCGGCGTTGGCAAACTGCCTTTATGATTCCAAAGAAAACCTAAAACTTTCTCGATCTCGGCGATGGCTCCAATAAACGTTGTTCGCACCTTTGAACTTGCGATTTTTTTCAAACGATTTTTGGAGTCGTCCGCGAATTGTTGGCGGCTGGCGACCCGTCTTTCATCTACGAGCTTCGCCATTTCTTCATGACTCTGTTCCATTATCCTTTCCTTAAATTTTCTATCTGAATCCGCAGTTTTTGTTGAACATCGGGCAATTGATCGTCGCGAACAACGCCTTCGGTTTCAATTTTGTTAAATCTCTGACGGACTGCTATTTTGGCCCCGACTGAATTGGCGTTATAGATTTTTTTCGCATCAGCAAGCGTGTCGGCTGCGATAAAAATTTCGTTGGCCTTTTGAATCTTGTCATTACTCACCCGATTCTCGACATCTCCAATATCAAGCTCTTGCTGTCGTTTTCGTCTTTGCACAATCAACCAGCCGTCGAGCATATCGTCATCTTGAATCACATCGTCTCTAGGAGGATCGGACGCTTCATAGATACTGTCGTACATTGACGACCAACCGGCCAATATTACTTGCTCGTCTGATAGATCGAGAGATGGTTTGCCGAAGCAATCAATGATATTTTGGCTGATGTTCCACAACGAACGCCACGGTTCATTTTTTGCTATGTCTCGAACTTGTGATTCCGATAAACGCGATGATTGGTAATAATTCAGCAATTCCCCTAAACGATCAAATGGTTTTGTGAGAAAGGAATTATCAGTCCAAACAGGCGGCCCGTTCGCAATTCGCAAGCCGGCCAATAGCATAAAGTGTGTCCGGGCCATCGCTGCCAAGCCTTCTGCGGTCAAATAATCCCAGCTATGCTTGACGATTAACAATGCTCCCGCTTTTTGCTCGGCATCACGCAATTTCTCTTTCAGGATTTTACGTTCGGTTTCTCGAAAATTATGTTCGAAGATGGCGACCTTAATATCGTCGATATCATTGTCAATTTTTTTCAATTCTTGCTCATTCGCAGCAGTCCAGATTCCGAAGCGATCCATGACCGGCAAAGCCGATTCCATGGTGAACATTCCAGCTTCCAAACTCTCGTCAAATATCTCTTGATATAATTCCTGGGCTAGTAATTTTTGTCGCCGGTCTATGGGGTGAATTTCATAGCCTTCGAACTTCAAATAACCAGCTACGATACGAGAAAACAAATATTCCCGCATGATTTCCTTCCACAGAGGCGGCCGGAGCACTATTCCTCCGGCCGCCTGTTTGCTATGCTATAGACAATGGTTTGCTATCAACCTACATATATTGATAAATTTCTCATCGGGAAGACTATCTTTCATTGGTTGAATTTCTTTGTGAATCCATTGAACATTCCCAACAAAATAACCTTGCGATGAATCTTTGCGATCAAGAGATGCAGTTTGAATCTTACCTTTTACACTATACTTTCTTGCAAAACACAATTCTTGGCCGGTAAATCTACATTTACGCCGTTGATCCAAGAAAATGGTCCATGCTTCGTCAATCTTAAGATTAAATGTAATGTTCCGGCTTGCAGCAGCTCGTTGAATTTTAGTCCAATATGAGCCGCTAATTTCCTCGTACCCGGTCCAAAATATAGAAGGTTGATGTTTAGCACACCCGCAAAAAATAACTCGTTGTGCCCTTAATCTGTCTGTTGATGCAACCGTTTCATTACCACACTCACATCTACATTTCCAAAATGCTTTCTTTGTGCGGAACTTGCCAATTGTCCTAATTTCAGCAAAGCCGATTACTGTCAATTTTCCAGACTTCAGACCCAAAAGTTCAGTACCAAGTACGAATCTACCGCTAGGCATTATGTAGTACGGAGGCTCACGGTGACATCGCCCGAATGGCCAACATCACAATTGTTAAAGTTTCGATAGTTGTAAGTGACAGTCGCATTACCACCGCCGGTATCGCCGCCGCCATAGCTTACATTTGTCAATCGATTTTTTGTGCCCAAATCGAGTCGCAAACCTTCCTTGATGGCAATTCGAATGCTTTGGTCAGACGCGTTGCTACCATCGGGGTTGATACCAAGCGTTGTGCAAGCGATCATGTCGCCCGACAAGGCGATAATTTCGATCGAGCATGTAACTTCAACAGGGAAATTAACGAATCGGGTATAAGGAACCTTATTACCCATTTCGAATAGCTCGGTTCGTCCCAAATCGCAATTGACATTGATGCTCTGAACTTTGGCACCAAACTTACCATTCGCATCTGTGTTATTCGTTCCTGAAGCACTGATACCAGCAACATCCCGAGGAAGAATTGTGCAATCCGGATCGGCAACTTGACTGTTCGCATCGAGAGTGCTAACGGTCGGCGTGAAAATCATGTGCTGCCGACGATTGACCAAACCCACGCCAACAGGAGCATCGACTGTCGAAAAGGCACCCGTAAAGTTAGCACCGGAACCGGCTAGCCAAACTTTGTCGTTGCCAATCAAAGACACATTTTCCGCGAAACTTCCATCGATAGGAAATGTATATCCGAACGAAGCCAAATTCATACCAGACATTTGAACGCTGGTAAGCGGAGTTCCAGACGAAGCATCTTGACTATCACTGAAGATAGACAAGGCAACAGAACATTTCTGATTCGACCGGCCGGCTAAAGTCCTAGTAGGTGCGGCCTGTGTTATCAAAGTGACGAGCGGGGGCGACCCATCGAGCACTTTTTCCATCGTGACTTCAACGTCGGGAATGTTTTCAATGTTCTGATAAATGGCCAATTGACCAAGCTCGAACACCTGTTCCAGATTAAAAGTCGTTGTGATGCCAATCGATTGAACGCCATGACCAACGGTATAAGAATTAGAACCGGGTGTGGCAAATCCAACTTGCTGAATGGCAAAGAAAATACGATTATTAGCCATTGTTACTCCATGAGTATTATGTCAACTGAGGCATTTCGATTGACATGGTAGCCCTGCACGCTACCCATTGAAATTGAGGTGAAATGACAACAGGGTCGCCGAAACCGATTCGTAAGAACCGACAATATTTCCAACGATAACCGCCGTCTTCGATAGTTGTGACAAGTTGTGGATAACTCGGTGCTCCATTAATAGGAGAGCCTCGATAATCCAAGGGAAATTTGTTTTGACTTGCTAATAGATTCAGGTCGAACAAGTAAATGTCTTTTTCCCACTGGTAGCGGATGTAATCAAGTAACTTATCCATATCGTTTTCATTATCCGTGAGAATATTGAATATGGTGTCTTGCTCTTGAATATTCCCGCCGCCAAGCATCAAGCCTTTCGGGTTTCCTGCTCTGCCGGTCTGAATAACTACAGATGGCAATTGAATCCTATCCTCGGCTAATTCATTCCAAATACCAGAACCGCCAAAAAAATTAGTGTCCTCGATATGGTTCGACCGAAATTGTAATTCGCGAAACCAGGGCGGAGAATTTATGTAAAACGGAGTCCAACGATATGAATATTCGGCTTGGACCCGGCTATTTGTCGAAATTGGAGATTCGAATACGATACGTCCGTTTGGATAGTCGATATGGTGCTTGAAACTTCCGACACCTGTGACCGGATGAAATGTACCGCCAACATAGACTCCTGATATATGGATTGGAGACGGGGAATAATCATATCCACTTTCCCAAATCCATTCCTTGCGGAAGGACTCCCATACTTGACCGTTATTAAATTCCGGATCATTCACCGGCCGAAGCGTCGATCGATCGCCGCCATATTGACCGGAACTAGCAAGCTGAACGCTGCTGAAGCCTCCAGCATTTACAATACTCCAGTTAAAGAAAAACTGAAGCCCTACTTTAAGCTGAGTAATGAGAGTCGAATCACTAATTTGATCGACACCCTTCAGCGTCGTGTATGGTTGTCCCATTTATAGTCGCCGCTCGATTTCTGTGCGGATTATTTTTCGAAGATCATGTTGAATACCGTTTAAGGCTTTGATTACAAAATTGTCATCGGCAGTTCCTTGAAAATTGGCCGGCACTTGCCATGATGCCCCGAATTTGCGGACCATAAGTGCAAAGCCGGACCTTGACCTTTTTGGATAATCGCCGAAACGAATGAAAAAATCTGCCAAAGGCTCGTCGCCCTTGAGCAATAACCATTCTAACCAAGGTACAACATTGCTTTGACCTTTAGAATTGAGAGAAACATATTCAGCTTGCGGAAGACTTAATACGTCATTCCAAGAAGCATCAATAAATCCCATTCTGAACCCGGCCGATATTTTGCCGGCTAGTTGCTTGGCCGGTATTGTCGTGAATTCAATATTTTGACTCCAAGTCTCAAGAATTGGAGAAAGAAGTGTAGCCGCGTCAGCATAATTAGCCATACCGAGTTCCGCCCGCAAACCGCCGCGACCAACATCGTTCAGCATGGATTGGACGGCCGGACTATCGTAAAGTCTCTGATAAATTAGTTTACGAAGCTGAGGCTCGATTGATCTGGCCGCTGCTGTTAGAACAGTATCAATCTTATATCGTATAACTTCCAAAATATTCGAAGCAATAGTTGCCGGCGAATCAGGCACCAAACGATATTTAACTGGATTTAATCTAAACGTTGCCAATAGCCTCTGGCATAACGATCAGTTTGTAGTCCATAAGGAACCATTTCGCCGACCCGTCGATATCGCCAGCCTCCATATCCTTCGTCAGAAGTATTTACAATAATGTACTCGCAGCGTTGCAATTTCGGCAAGTCAGTCAAAAAACAAATTACTTGAATGACAGCTCCGGCTTTTTGTGCCGAATCGCCGGCATTAATCCAATGCGGTTTCGAGTCGTAGTAAATCCTCAAATTGACCGTATCGAATAGTTCCTCGATCTTGAAGCCTTCTCCATTGCAATAGGGGCAGATAGTGCCAGTTGCGAATGGAGTTGGACCAGTTCCGTTATATATATTCGCCGATCGTCTAGTCATTGTGTTAATAACACAGTTAGGACACGGCGATTGTTTTTTTGGATAAACTACTTTACAAGGCTTACCCAATTCGGTAATGAATGCGTCGGCACCTGTTTGGTAGATGCCGATTACTCCGCTTGGAATCAACATAATACCATCCCTTTCTCCCAAAGAGATGATAGCGAGTCTACCCTACTCTTTGGTGGAGCAGATTCGAATTGTTAAGCGGTATAGTAGGTCGGATCGTCGAAATAGTTAGTTAATCTAGTTTCGACATCGCTAGGCTGTGCCGGGTTAGCCTGAACATAGGTAACATCACTATCCATATTCACGCCATTCTTTTGCGTAGATTGGATAAGTGAGCCATTACGAATCGGGTTCCCGGAAATAGCCTTAGTGCAAACATCTGTAGCCATTTTTGAATTATCTTTCGTTTGCTGTGCAGTTTATAGCCACTCTCGGTCACGCGGATCATAATAACGAGCACCACGGAAATCGAGCGTCGGACTGGAGAATGGAGCCAAAATAGCTCGTCCAGGTTCAGCGACCCCAGCTTGAAATTCCCAGCGGGCAGTTTCATAATCCTTTTGTGCTTTTTCCATTATGATTTTATAGCCCTGAAGAATTCCTCTTGTATCGACAGAGCTAGGACCGTCTTTGATACTGAAACCGGCTTTCGCCGCATTTTGTCGAAACAAAGCGTCCGTAACGATTACATTGGCTCGTAATATTGTCAAATTGATGAATGAATTATCGCGATTCCCGCTCGTAGGATCGGGAGCCAGAGATAGCTGCGTTACATCAATCAAATACTGATTGCTAAAGTAATCGATTTCACCAACAAGGTATTGAGCCGCAACTAACAAAACCTCTTGTAATCGAGGGTCGCTGTATGTTTGCGGATCATCAACATCGTTAATTAGGAATCTCAAAATGCGAGGCATTTCACTTTCCCATCCCATGATCACACTCCTAGTTTAAGTTGGGAAAGACAGTAAAGGACTGAATATCAGACTTCCAAGAGCCTCCGCTAAAAACCAAATAGACTTGCAATTTCCATAGACCGGTTTGGTTAAGGTCTCCGGATACAGTAGAGTATTGAACTTTGCCGTCTATACCATCTGTTGTGAAGGAACCATCGACCGTCAAAATTGATCCGTCTGGTTTACGAAAAATAATCTGCTTAGTGACCGCCGAGGAAATATCCGTGGTTATGGAAGCATCTTGTACAGTGATTAAAAATGTTGTACCAATATCGTTCAGATGAATTTCGTCGGCTGCCATATTTAGCGTTCCATTGTGAAGTTAGTTTGTTGCTCGATATAAGAAGTTAAATCAAACGAACGGCGAATATGGGAAAGGAAAGACGGGCTGCGATTGATATTAGAACCAAAACCGACAATATCGTTCGAAACAACTGTACGGATGCCTGCCACGAAAATATCCGTTTGATCGGAACCAAACATTGATAAAATTGCAGGCATTAATCCAAAATTCATTCTAGCCATCTCTTCCTATAAGTTTGAACCAAGATCGAGTCTGACCATCAATGGAGGCAGTTACCTTAGTAATGTAGGTGTAGCCGCCAATACTACGACTGGCCGACTCATCCCATTTAAGCGTTCCGATTGAGGTACTTACATAATCCAGGCTGCGTTGGGCAATCAAGTCGCCGCCATTTGTTCGATTAATAACCTGAAGCGTAGGTGAACTTATTTGACTTGAGCCAAGGGGAGTTGTATTTCTGAACCAATCGACGGTATATTCATCTTTACTACCGCTTCCGTTCTTATAGAAATTCACATCAGCATAATATGCATAGTCCCCAGATTCCATTGTTGTGGTACGAGGAATGAATGACCATATACCGGAAATTGTCGGCAATTGGTTATTTAATGGCAAACCATTCGAACCGGCCGCCGGAGCATTCGGTAAAGATGTAAGACCAAGCCTGATACTGTCGTATGGATCAAATGGAACAATCGAATATAAATTCTCGAATCTATCAACGCCATTACCTGTTGCCTGAATTGAGAGTTCTCCGACCGTATCCCTATCCCAAGCATTACCAGCAAAAGAATACCAACCGCTCCCCATTTCATTGACATTTCCGCTGGCAATATTCCATGGACCACCATTTTTAGCAATGTAAACAACCGGTATAGTTCCGGTCGAAACAGTAATATGATCACTAGCAAGAAATAATGGAAATGTAATTGGATGCCCTGTGGAGGCGACTTGTCGGTCTTTATTCATTAGAAACCTCCGAAAATGCGAGAGAGGATGGTAGAATCATTTGATCCACCTACATCTTGATGCTGTACTGCACCAATGTCGGCGAAACCTGTAGTTGTTCCTCCGGGAAAGACGCCGGGGAAACCAGCCGCCCGACATGCCGCACCGCCGCCAGTCGTGGCGTTGAGCGAGAAATCGCCGCCGGCTCCATTCGTGAACGGGTCGGATGCAAGTGATACATTGCCTGCATAGCTCGTCACGCCCGACATCGCTCCACTTGTATTGTTTCCGCTGGCCGAATTAACCAGGAAAGTAGCAGTTGACGTAGTGGATGAATAGCCAAAACCGCCGTTTGAATAAGAAATGCAGTTTTGAAAAGTGACGATGCGGAGCGATGTATCCCCAGCACCGAAACCATGCGATGCGTTTCCGTAGGCGACACATCCCTCGAAAATCGTCTGGCCTGGACCGAAATACTCAAAACCTATGCCGCCGTTAGCCGCAGAAATGCAACCAACGAATACTCCGCCCGAGCAACGATAAAAGCCGTTCCCGGTGTTTCCATGCGAGTAGCAATTTCTATAAAAGCCTCCCTGAATTCCGCTGTCAAACCCCTTAGCGTTACCGAATGCTTCGCATCTATCGACAAAGCAAACTAGCCCAGCGTTGACGAAGCCCGATCCAGAGAAGTTAAAAAACTTACAGTCTAAAATATATGTAAGCGATCCGGTGGCACCGAACGCGACCATGACAAGGCCGTTAGTTCCGGTAAGCCCGTTTCCGTCAAAGTTCAAATATCGGACGACCCCTTGATCGAAGTTATTGAGGCTCCAGACCGTGATCGCAGCAGTTGCTTTCAGTGTGGCGTGAATACCGTCGCCACGTACCGTACCATACCCCTCAAACCTGAATCCCCGGAGATTGTTATTGGCAGCAATAGTCGAGGAGACGTTATAAGTCCCCGTCTTGAGCCAACAGGTATTACCAGAAACCATCGTCGGAACCGCCTGCCCAAGAGAAGCAAATGCTCCACCAACTGCATAGCTTCCGCCAGTTGTACTGGTCGCCGCCGGGGAACGATCGAGAGTAGCTGCACCAGCGGCGACTGAGACAATCTGATAGAATCCAGCAGTCCATCCCGTACCGGATTTGATACGCAGCAGATTGCCAACATCAGCGGAGACGAAGTTGTGGCTGACGGAAGTGACCTTAGTGTTCGTAGTGCCGTCAACGACAAGATCGGTTCCGCTATATTGAGCTGCGGCTTGTTGACTGTAATCCGTGCCAGTTGCACCAGCAACGAAGCCACCCGAGTTTAGCGAATCGTCGCCGCCAGTTTGAACTTCCCAGACGGTCGCTGCGGGGAGTGCCATGACTAGAAGATGCTCCGTCCATTGACATTGATGCTATACATTTGAGTGCGATTTGCATTATTCAATGGTCCGCTCGTATCTAACGTGCCTCTCTCCACCCAATTTCGCAACTGAATTGCTTGATTGTAGATTTGCTCAAGGTCTTGGTCTCGCATTAATGGGCGGCCATCGCCACCGGCTGCATCGATTCCATTCACGGTCGCACCGTCCACGATCAATGTACCATCAAACGGTGCCAGCGTTCCCATCTGATCGGCTTCGTATTGCGTAATAAAAGCAACCGCTGAAGCATAGGCCGTAACCATCAGGTCATTCATTTGACGACCGTTGACATTAGCGAATTTAACAACCCTCGGATCGCTATTACCCGCCATTGGTATACCCTTTCAGTTAAATAAAAAAGCCATCCGCCGCGTTTAAGACGGAGGATGGCTTATATTTGATTAGGCAAAGCCTAATTAGACGTTTCCAAGAATCACGCGTCGGTTATCGAGCACACCGAATCCGAACTCGCCCCAACCGTAAACACCGGCACGTTGCTGACGATGCAAGAGGGGGTCTTCGAACAATTCAATGTTTTTCTTAACCGGCATGACGAACGAATCCGTATGGCGTCGGTCCAGACCAACCACCAGCTCCACTTTGCCCGAGGCGAAAGCGGCACCGAGTTGATTTGTATAGAAATCCTGGAATTCTTGGTGTTCGCCAAGTTCATCCAAGGCATGAAGCTGAACACCGAACAACCGCATAGCGTACAAGCCGCCCTGCCCGTTGTCATCCGCATTCAGGTAGACCTCACGACGAGTAAACTCATCCAAAAGGTCGATACCCCAATTGCGAATATCCTCGATGCATTCCGGAGAAACATAGAGGTCGGTCAGCATACCACGATTCTGCGATGTCGAGTTACCGCCACCGTTACGCCGCATGACAACTTTCATCAAGCTGACAAAGCGTTTGGTAAACTGTCCGGTATTACCATCGCCGTCATAAACGACAATGTTACGGTCAGCACCAGCCGACAGAAGTGTTTGCCAGCCGTCATCATTCATTTTCTTGACGAAGCCAGCTTCGAGGACTTCCATCGCTCGGCCGACCACATCCCAACGAGCATTTTCGGCATAGCGGAGCAACCAGTCGATCGAGTTAGCAATCGAGTAAGTTGTCACCATGACGTAATCGCCTTCAACGCTTCGTTCCGGCACACGGCCATGCTGAGGCATTGTGTAAGCGACGAAATCTTTCTCAGTTCCGGGAGACAGGAAATCCAACGGAAATTCAGGAACGCCACCTTTCATATCGATGGGGTTATAAACTCCGTTCAAGATATCGCCGCTCATAATTCCTTTTCGCAAAGGCAATTCGAGAGCCTTAGCAAGCTCATGAGTCGCAGCGAACGAATGCATAGCATTAGAACTGCCGCAACGTCGCAAGACTTCATCCAACTGTGTTTCAGTCAGAGCAACATTTTCCATTTGTATGATTTCTCCAATCAAATGTTACGGCAGATTGATTTCGACTTTAGCGAAACCATCTTCATCCAGTTTGGACAGAAACCGACCCACGACAGGGTTGTTCGGATAGCCGTTCGCATCCCCACCGGCAGTAATCGCATTTGTGATACGACCGCCATTACCGAGATAAGCCCGATCACCGACAGCGATAGTGATACCGCTTGTAATCTGGTCAGTATTCCACCAACCTTTTGTGCCGAGTGTGACCTTGCCGCCCTTTTGGACTTCATCCTTGTGATAGTTTTGATGCTGCCGAGTAAGGTCAAGATTGACCATATCATTCAACAGCATTCCAGCCGGCTTAGAACCGGAAGCTACCGCAGCATATGTGACCAAAGCCGCAGCTTGATCAAGGGCAGCACCCGAGCCGAATGTAGAGAAACTAACGATACCGCCGCGAGCACCAACCTCATTCATGTAGAAGGTGGGATCAGTGGCGATTTCGTATCGGTCGCTCTTAAGAGCCATAGTAAAAAATCTCCGTTACTTATTTCTTGGCCGAGCTATTACGCTTGGCTGTTTTCAGATATTTCGAGGCAATCACATCCGACAGACCGGTAATAAGAGTCGCCCGAGCGGCCTCGCCCGCTTCGCCCGCAGTCGCCAAAGCCGGATCGACGGTAGCAGTCGCAAGCTCAAGAGCAGCTTTTGCAGCAGCGGCTTTCTTGGCTTCGGCGTCTTCCTCGTCCGAATCGGCATCTTTGTCATTCATGTCACTTTTGACAGTTTTTCCAGCAAAAGTAACCAGTACGGCAAATTGCTCGTCAGTTGTGCCTTCATACTGAGCGACAGTCGCATCAGCATCCGTCTCAGCGACACCAGCCTTGACCAGCAAATCAACGCGGGCTTTACGAGCAATAGCTTTCTTCTGGTCCGAAAGTTCGGTATCCAGAGCAGCTTTCGCCTTCAGCAAAGTTTCAAACTCTGTAGCCTTGACTTGCAAAGCAGCTTCGGTCTCAGCCAACTTAGCTTTCAGAGAAGTCAATTCTGTCTCGCGAGCGGACAAAGTAGCCTTCAGAGTGTCCATCTCTTTTTGGACGGCAGCAGTCGCATCGGCATCAGCCTTAGCTTTAGCTTCGTCTCGTTCCTTTGTCAGAGTAGCGACAGTAATTTGCAAATCACTGACACTCTGAGTCAGTTTTTCAACTTGGGCTTCGGTAGCCATTGTTAAAGATGTTTCCTGTTCTTGAGGAAAGGTAAATTCGACGATAGGAGCGGCCGTAGCCGTCGTATCTTTGAAAATAATACTTTCAGGATTTGCAGGGCGGCGGACCAACCCCTTACCGCTGAAAGTGATGTTTCGAAGCACTCGACCAACTGTAAAACCTTCATGCTTGCCGCTGCCACCATAGGCACGCAAATGTTTGGTTAGATAGGCGGTCGCTTCACTTCGTTCGATAACTTTTTTGGTCGAGTTATCAGCGAGGGCGTAATCGAAACCATGGAAGATAGCCTCCATGGACACATACCATTTGCCTTCTTTAATTTCGGCAATGACCTGTTCGATGCGGTGTTTCAGCGATTCATCTTGCCAGTTTTTATACAAAACGGCAGAAGTAATAATGTGAAACTTATTGGGAATCTTAGATAATTCGGTATTCGCAGATACAAAATTTCCTTCGGCATCCATTACAAAATTATCTGTAATGTGACCGATAATATCCGACTCAACATGCTCGAAGTTGAAAGGCTTATCTTCCGGAGAACTCCGAGCGGCCCATACTTCAGACGGAAGAAAAACATCATCGTTCAAATTCCAGCCAGTAGAAACCAACAGAGTTTGAAGATAATATAGATCGGGCTGATTTTTGTTGGTCGCGATTGCCTTAAAGCTGGCAGATACGATTTCTCGAATCTCGCTTGAGGCCTCCTCGGCTACCGCAGCGTAGGTTAGGGATGCTTTCGACGCGTCCGTGAGAATTTCGGCCAAGCCGGCTTCTCTTTCGGATTCGAAGATTTGCATATGACGTTATTCATCCTCCCATAAATAAGAGTACACCAAGATTTGGATTTGGCGTATTTCGTCAAAATTGGGACTTCTATTAAATGTGTCAATAAATGACTTAGTTGCTTCTTGGAGAAGGGAAAAAGCCGCAGAATTACCGTGTTCCGCAAGCTCTGCGGCCCGACTAATACCCTCCGGAGTGACTTCCGTAAAAGGTTTCATCTCGCATAGCATGGCAAACTTGGTATTTTCAAAAGAAATTGCCTCTGCCTCCGTTAAACCACGCAAATTTTTCTTACCAAGCTTCTCCAAAACACATGGAACGACCAATGAATTGACTTGTTCCAATGCCGATTTTGCCCACATTTCAACCATAGCTTTTGATCTAGGCTTGACGGTCTTGGTTTTACGTTTGCCGGAATCGTCTGAATTGAGTGGGCGACCTTGGCCGGATTTACCCTTACGGGCTGTTTTTGCAGTCTGCTTTGTTTGAATCAAATTGGCTTGATGTTCGTTGTTTTTATCGACCAAACTTTTTTCGCCGGGCTTTTTCGGCTGCAAATCCACTCCGACTTGACTCGGCGTCACCAAGCCTTGGCCGGTAAATTGTTCAATCAAAGATTGTTGCTCGGAACGATAAGGTGACCGTTTGTCCGGAACTTTCTTGTTTTGGCGTTCTTTTTGCTCACGAATCATTCTTCGTTTCTCCAACTCTGGAATTTCGTCAAATCGCTCAAGAATAGTCTCCATACTTATCAAATCGCGATCAGCGAGCTGGATCAACAAAGCTTTTTCGGCGGCTTCATCGGATAATGTCATTCGATCAAAACGAATTTGAGCCGGATAACGAAAGCCCATAGCCTTCTGAATTAAAGCAATCTCTTGTTCCCAAAATTCGGTAATTAGGTTGCGACCATATTGCAAGCGTTCAGTAAGCGTTTTCAATGAAATGTAATTATTCGTAAAACCGCTTTGTGTCGCGGAGCCGGTCAAAGTCGGAGGAATGCCAAGTCCAGCATAGATCGCATTGAGAGTCGGCCCATATTTCTCTTCTCCTAGAAATTTGTAGACCTGAGTATTAGATTCCTTGAAATCAATATCTGGTCCCCAAATCAAATCAAAGCCGCCGCCGCCAACATTATTCGTCAATGTATCGCTCAAACGGTCAAAAGCTTGTTTCGTCGGCATCACCTTATTTTCAAGGTCTCCGAGTCGCCACAGACGGACGGCGGAAATAGCAGAATCGCACGCCGCAATGTCAGTCAATTTCAATTTGTCGTAAAGGATGATGTCGTTGAGAATGGCGAAAGTCATAGGATTCGCCCAAATCATCCAGTCATCTTTTTTGTAGTGATAAACTGAAATGGATCGTTGATCTAAAATCATCAAGTTGTTTGAATTATTCAAGGAATTAATTACTTCCTTCGGTAACTCATCAACCATTTTCTTTTCGATTTCATTCCTAGGATTACGAATTTTGTTTCGCACCTTTATAGGAATTCTCAAAGCATAGATCAGCTTGCCGGTAAATGCCGCCAAATCTTCTCCGACAATCTCCAAGGAAAGTGGAGAAAGGAAAGTGTATCTCCAGGGAATTTCGCCCTTATCCAAAGTCACCTTTGGATTTACCGTTTGGTCAATATCAATATGCTCGGCGTCATAATTGACCGTGTTCGGCGACGGCAAATCTCCAAAATCGCCGACCGTCAAATCTGCCCTATTTTTGATGCGGGCCGTCGAGCGTTTAACTATCACATTTCCCGCCCGATAGAGCAAATTCAAAAATCGCTCTGATCTTTCCTTTCCCCTAACTTTCTTCCACCATTGCTTATAGAATGATTCGACTTGAGGATTTGTGTGAACTAAGCCAATGCCTTGACAGGCAAAATCGGCCATTAGGTCAATCACATTCTTAATCAATCCGCAAGTTTCATATGCGACCATGCAGCGGGCGATAGCCTCTTTTTGAAGCTGCGGAATTTGTTCATCCGGTCGGAAATACTCGTAATCTCGACGAGTAAAACCGGGACGGACGTTAAGATTTTGGTCGATATCCTTGAAATATCGGCGGTCGCCATAACGAGCGGCCGTATAAGATGGGACATTTTCCCCTAGCGTTTTGAACGCTTCGACCCGTTCAACCTCATTGCTCCAGGTGATATACCCTGAATCCAAATAAGGTGCGGGTTTTCCTGCCTTCGCCACTCGTTAGCCTCTTAATCGTATTATAATTGGATTACCGTTTCCCCTTAAATTAGAGTACACCAATTTTGCAATATTTTGGCTCTAGTGCCGAATCGATCGGTAAAAATCATTCAGGCCGCCGACAATATCATCCGGGCCTGAGTATAGATTGCCGTTGCCGGCCTCTTGTTGCTCGCGGGCTGTCTCGGCCAATCTGTGTGCCCAACCGCCAAAACTAGGCAATCTCGTTTCTTCGACTTTACGCATCAACTGCCGACCAATCATATTTGCCATCAATAAAGCCGAATAACGGTCTTTTCGTTGACGACCTTTTCGGCCTCCAGGCAATTTAGTTTCCGGCGTATCCCACCGGTCTCTACCATTCGGCGTTTGAGAATGAACGATCGTCGCTAATTCGTCTTTCAACTCTTCAATTTCCATTACACAATCTTCCATCGTGTCATAAATACGATTACGGTATTTATCGTCTTCGGCGGCCTCACTAAGACTCACAGCATCAAAGAATGGGAATAACAAGATTCGATCTTCGAAATCTTTTCTCATTCCATGATTGGACGCCAAAACCCAATCGGCACTAGCAAAGTTGATGATTTCTAGGATATGTAAGCCTTCCATCCCATCAGTGGGCTTTTCAATTTCTGGATCAATGGTCGGCCAAATAGGTCGCTCTCCAGGCATGATTTTGTCTTTATCATGCAGACCTTCCTCGATCGAAAAGCCGCCCCCTTGACTATCGAGGGCGATTCGCTCGCACGGAAACACTTTCATAAGGTCGCGAATTTTTCGACAACAGAAAGCATAGAAATCTTGTTCCCCCTCAGGCATCGCCTTCATACGTTCTCTATGCTGATTACGAGTTGTCGTCCAACAATAAACGATACGTCGATGATCCGGCCACAACTCAAGAATTACGATCGAAAAATTATCATGTTCCGAGGCGGGATCGATCGCCATCACATAGCGGCCAGATGACGAGCCGCGAACACTCGCTTTGAACATGACCCGCCCGCAACTTTCCATATACATCGGAGGAACATCTTTAACGACGCAGCTTTCTATCAAACTTCGCCGGAAAAACCCATTCGAATCGGTTGCAAAACATGCACCATATTCCATCTGATAGATGCCAGAATGGACCGTCGCTTTTGATCGAGCGACATGCTTGTCATCCATAAAACCTTTTGGAATTATCTCGTAAGGAATTCGAATGACCGAATAATCTCTCCAGTTGAAATTCTCGCTCAAGTCTCCCTGAAAAATCTCTTCCAGGATTTTCCTGTCTCCACGACTATTGATAATAGCCTTATATCTCATCCAATAGCGGGCGAAATGATTAAAGGCATAGTATGCCGTCCCAGACAAAATAGCTTGGTTGCCTTGACGAGTTTGAAATTTGGTTTCGTCATGATCGTTCCAAATTCCAAGAGATTTTCGCAATTCACGACGAGCCAAAACCTTGACATTATCTACGGGGGCGGCCGACACGGCTGCGAAGCCAGCGACGACGTTTTCATAAATCGCTTCAGGCACGCTAGCGAACTCGTCGCATATGATGTAGTGTGCTCGAAGCCCTCTTATTTTCGTATTGTGACTGAAGAAACCATTCGCACAGTATTCATGTGTGATTGGAACATGCAAGTCATATGTCAGCGATTCATCGTTCTTAATTGAAACGATTTCATCATAATAAATATCTGGATCGTCTAATTGTTTCAATTCATCAAGGAATGAATCGTTAGTGGATTCGTAAGCCTTAACAAACGATCTAACTAGCTCTCTGCTGGCGGTCTTATAACGCTTAATCGTCGAAGCATTACAATATTTATGTTCTGATGCCGCTTTACTTTTATGATGTGAAGCGAATTCAATCATAGCCGGCAACATTGACGGTATTTCATCACATGTTGAAATTGTGCGTTTTTTGGCAGCCAGAGCCTCTATTGCTCTGTCTTGTTTACGACCTAATCTAAATCCGATTTCCTCAATAAAAAATTTCGCATCTTTGCCGGTGATCAGAAGTTCAAAGATAGTATTCCATTTTTCATTTCTATCTCTGGATACGACGGTACAAACGATTCCATAATGGAGCAAAATATACTGGATTTGACGAATTAGTTTTTCACTAGTATTGGTTAATCCAACTGTAATACCTGTTCCGCCCTTAACGGTGCTTACTTGAATATGTCCATCTGTGTCAAATATTCCCTGCAAACATGCAGTCATTTTTTCGCGTGTCGCGGAGAGAATTGTAGACGGTAATATCTTATTCAAGCCGTGACATGTTTCTAAATTCCAAAAATTCAACCAATTGTTTCTTTTTACTTTGCCTCGTAAACGAAAATGATGCTGATCACACTTCGAAAACTTATACCCAATACCTTTCTCTACAGCTTCGATCAACTCTTCATCTTGCGTAGCATATCCAAGAGAATAATGATCGGTCCAGCAACCGTCTCCAATCATGCAGCCAAGAGCATATGCTTGATCAGTCGTACAATTAAAATTTCCATGATGCCATCTAACCGAACGATCTATCAGAATTTTATCTCCGACAGTCATTTGATCGGCTCTCACCCAATCAATTTTGCCATTGCGTATAATTTTCATCCGATGATTAAAAGTCGATCCAAATGAATAACCCTTTCTAGTGGTTATTCGCTTAATCTCTACTATTCCGTTACAATACGATTCATCCGAACATCTAAATTTTCCATTTCCCCAGATTTTAACCTTACGATCTAAAATATGTTTTTCTGAAATCTTTTCGTCATGAAAACGATCAATAGTCGAAAAGCAATCGTCGTAAGTCGTTAGTGTGTCAGGACTTAGGCACCCGTCTCCGAGCGGAATGCAGAGTGCGATACTTTGGCCAATCCTGAAACTGCACATATCAATCGATGTATGCGGTCCCTGCGTTCGGTCTTTTTCGCCACAGATACTACGGAGCAACGGAGCATTACGCCAAATAGTAGCCATGTATTCGAAAATAACTTTGGCTTGACGAAACGCCGCTCCGCAAATCACTATTTTTGCTCCAGGCGTCAACAGCATTCTCAGAACGCAATAGACGGCCAAGATAAAAGATTTACCGAATCCGCGAGAAGCGATCAGCATTGGAAATGGTCGAATCCAAAGCTCTTTGAGCATTGCCGCCTGCAATGGTAGCAACTCAATGTTCAACCAAGACCGACACACAAAGTAAAAATAATCTGGATTAGTAATCACATCCAATAAGGCGGACGGAATCTCTTCGTCGCCTCGGAAAAATCCCTCTGATGTAATGCTTCGCACGCTGGTATACTCCAAAATATTTGGAATATTCCAATGTGCAAATTCAAGCATTTTTTCTCGCTCTTTTAATTTGAGCGATGTATTAACCATATAAACCTTTTAGAAAGCCTTCATGAAACACTTTGAACATGTGTCTCAGATACATTTCAGCATCCTTAGTGTTGCCGGCGAATACGATCGGAATGCCAGATATCTGAATCTCGATCAGTCGCCGTTGCATGAATCGAACGGCATGAGGCAAGAGCTTCGGCCATTTGGATTCGGGAATACCTGATTTTTTGGGAAAGGAAAGCAGATCGGCCAGAGTAAATTCCAGCAATAAACATTTGACCGGAAAAGACTGCAACCGCTCTAATTCGTTGGTGAAACGCTTTTTGG
>Ga0058863_11819652_pt1 | contig 23741 bp, 26 predicted proteins | sample SwirhisoilCB3_FD_61025 | JGI IMG/M metagenome (GOLD analysis project Ga0058863, IMG submission 61025) | Switchgrass rhizosphere and bulk soil microbial communities from Kellogg Biological Station, Michigan, USA for expression studies - soil... | ecosystem: Host-associated > Plants > Roots >...
GGCTTTTTGCGTTTACAGGTATGAACAAATCCGCTGCGGCTGTCTCCCATCCTGGGACACACGCTCGAACAGCGGGCCAGCCTCACGCCCGTGAGATACAGTCAGCGGGTCTTTACCCGCCTTGACGATAATAGCCACGTGCTCGCCCGTACCGGGGCCGTACACGATCAGGTCGCCGGGCTTAGCCTTAGACACATCGGTGAAGATGCGCCCATGCGCCCGTGCGTGATCCAGAAGCGTTCCGGTATATCCGAGCTTGCCGTACTCAAAGCCGTTCGGATCGGCAGCGCCTGCGTTCTTGTAACAGAATGTGGCGAAGCCTGAACAGTCCGTGGAGATAGGCAGCTTGTAGATGGGCTTGGCTTTCAGCCAGCCGGAACGTTTAGCAGACTCGGTGTAGTGGATGGAAGCAGTGTGCGTCACACCCCACTTAGCCCACTTAACAACCTTCTGCCGCTTGGTAAGGGCGGGGGCAAGGTTCACAACGCGGATCTTGCCGAAGCGCTTTCTGAGCGCCTCAACAACCTGCCTTACACGGGCAGCGGTTGCCTTGCGGACAATCACACCGCCTCTAGGGCCAACGATCTTAAACATTGTGCTCCACCTTGATTCCTAGTTTCGTGGCCACATAAAGGGTCACAATACGGAATAGCCAGATCTCAAGAGGACGAGCCGTGGGGGACTTGGCTTCCGCGATGATCTTGTCCCAAACCTTCTTCATAGTCCTCCTAATGGATGAACAGTGCTGCAACAGCCGCGCTTGCGGCAATCAGGGAAACGAGGCTAAACACGAGTGCCCAAGCACCGCTACGCCTGTTATCGCCCTTTTCTAGTACACGGATGCGTGCTTCGTGGTCACTATGACCTGTGCTGATTAGGTCACGGAGATCCTTGAACCCCTCATCCACTTTTCTGTCAAGCTGAATGAGAATCTCCTTCGTAGTGAAGTTGTTGGTGTCGTTAGTTTGCATAGTACCCGCCCAGGAGTGACCTGGCGGGCAGAAAGCCGTCAGGCACAACATCAGGGGCTACTGCATGAGGGCCAAAGCCCGCACGACCCACAAGGTTGCCGCCGATCCTAATACCCCTGCCACTGTAACCACCGTCAATAGGCGGGCCGGGCAGTACGCGTGCCTTGCCAATAGGCTGCCTCTGATTAGCAACCTGCCGGGCCAAAGCCTGCATCATTGCCTGAATCTGCGGCAACTGCTGATGAACGGGAGCGGCAGGAAGTGGCTGCGGCTGCGCCTTCATTAGAGCCTGGGCAAGGGCGGCCTGAATGTCTGGACTCATGCTCTAATCCCCCTTGCGAAACTGATATGGACATGTGAACCCCCGGTCTGCGACCAAGGTTCGACGTAAGCGTATCCATGTGACTGGGCGTAGTTATATAGTGCCCTCATGGCCTTAGGCGAACCAACAAAGTCCACAGCGTTACCGGAAAGATGGTCGGAGTTTGGTGCGCCGCCTACCTCAGCGTTGTGCTTGGGGCTGCGATAGCCGGAGTTGATCTTGACACCGAATTGCCTGGAAAGCTGCTCGGCCTGAGAAAGCGTCGGAGCAGTAACCGAGATACCGCCTCGCGTAGCGAACTGAGGGGGTACCGGAACAATCTTCTTGGAGCCTGCACCGGGCTTAGTGGCTCCGATGAGGCCAGGAGGCGGAGGCCCGCCCGGAGGTTTGTTAGCCCCTGGGGTGCCCCATGCTGCATTAAGGATGTTTGCAATACCGCCCAAGCCTGCCCCTGTAGATCCAGCCAGAGGGTTGAACACTGTACTGGGGCTAGGAGGGCCTGAGAGAGGCTCCTGTGGCCTCTGAGAGGGTGCTGTGGCAAGCCCTATGAGGCTTTGGATGAGCGCAGCCCTCTGGTTTGAGAATCCACCACTATTACCCAGGCTTGTTCTAGGCTGGGGGTTTCCGGCTCGAACGCTTCCGCCGCCCATTTTGGAAGCGGCGAGGATTGATTTGACGTAGTTATTCGTTTCACCAATTCCGCGTCCGACAGACCAAGGACGACCCGAGTTGTAGACAGATAGAACATCCTGTGCATCCCCATACTTCTTGAAGTTTTGAGCATCCCACTTGGCCGCATACGAGAGAGCCGCCTGCGGGTTCATAGGATCCACTCCGGGGTGATACTTGGGTACGATCTGAGCGATACCCAGGGCACCAGCAGGAGAGTGGGCTGTTGGGCTAAACCCGCTCTCCTGGTTGATCTGTGCGTGGAAGATTGCCTTGAAGTAGCCAGGATCAAGGCCGTACTGCTGTGCAGTGCGAGAGGCGATCTGATCAGCCATCAACGCGTAGTTGGGTGCCGCCATTATCGCCTCCCCATGTTGGCCAGCAGGAGAGCATCAAGCTGCTTCTGCTTTTTGGATTTCCTGACACGGGCTGCGGGGATGATGCCCTCGTCACGCAAGCCCTTGACAATCTTCTTAACCTCGTCCTGTGAGTTGATCTCTGCAATCTGCTGCTGTAGCTGAGGATCAACATGCTGCACGGTCTGACCGCCCAACTGCGAGAGCAGCGGACTGATGCCAGCCTGCTTAGCCTTGATACCACCAGCGCGAACAGCTAGTGTATTGAGCCACGGAACCTGCCCGAGCAGGTACGTGTAGTACGGGTTTGCACCCGGCCCATGCAACTCTTTGCCGCCAGGCCCTTCGCGACCAGTCTCGCCCACGTTGGAACCCGGGATCAAGCTAAGTAGATCAGCACCCAGGTTTGTAACAGGGTTGCGGGGATGATCCCCTGCAATAGGCTGGCCAGTAAAAGAACTCTTGTTAAGCGCCAGCTCCATAGGAGTCTTGAGCGCCGGGTTTAGTAGGCCTATGGTGCGGCTAGCCAAACCCTGCTTAGAGTCAAACGCCTGTAGGTCGGCAATACCGATCTGCGGCATGTAGTAGTTGTGCTTACCAAAGGGGATCTGGAAGCCGAAGCCGTTGGTCACGTAGTCCGGCAGGATGTTCCCCTGATCGCCGCCACTGGCCTGTTCAGACTCAATAGCCGCCTTAGGGAACGTCGCAACCCGTCCAGGACGCTCAGCAAGAGCCTTGATCTGAAACGGGATGTTTTTGCGCGTCCACGTGTAGAACGGAGCTACCTGCTTCATTACCTTCTGCTCGAAAGGCGTCAAGTCCTCATAATCGAAATGCGCCCGCTTAACACGGAACGCAGCATCGGCAGCAGAGAAGTGCTTGGCATCACGAAGCCAGATGTAATGGGTTAGACGGCCCCAGTTCTCGACGTTGGCATTAACATCCTGGGACAGCTTTGCAGCCGCCTGGATGTAGTGCTTGTCCTGCAACAAGGAAGTCTTAGACTTGCCCTGACGGGCCAGAATCTTACCAACCTGCTGAACGTCGCCCTGGAAAAGTCCCGAGAGGATACCGTGGTGGTAAGCCTCGCGTAGAGTCTCAATGGCCTGAGGATCGCCCTTTTTGGCGGCACTCATCAGTTTGCGCGCTGTAACTGAATAGCGAGCAACCTGAGTCATAGGCATACCGCTGATATACATACCCCACACATCGGACATAGTGTTGCGGATACGATACCCGGGGTTAACGCTGGTGACCATGAGCTTCCAGTTGGCAACCCACTTGGCCCAACCCTTAGCGAAGTCCTTGATAGCCTTGTCATCGCCGCTGACAATCTTCTGATACTTCTCAACAGCATGTGCTGTAGTAGGATCGAAAGCCAGCGGGTGTCCGTGCTCATCGACAGCGCCAGGTATTGTCTTTAGTTGGTTGACGTGGTAGGCCCTATTCTTCTTACCAACCCTAAGCCTGCTCTCAACTTCACCAAGGCGTTTAAGCTCCTTGTTCATGTTGTTGAGATCATGGGTATGGGCTGCCGCCGTTGCCACATCATCCTTGAGCAAAGCATTAAGCGGCTCGTGAGTTCCCTTAGCAATAGCATCGGTTTCGGCAGCGTGCTTGGCCTGCAAGGCGGCAATCTTCTTGTTGAGCTTGCCGATGTTTGCATTCTTTAGCGGCTTGTTTCGACCGAACTTGTGCTTACGAACCTGGGCAGTCAACGCTTCCATCTTGTCAGAGTGATTAAGCTCATGCTCTGCGAGATACAACTGCTCCTTGGTGTGGGCAGCGGACAACGCAGCAGCGTGCTTGTCCTCGGTGTCAGAGATACGCTGCTTGAGCTTCTCCTGACCACCAAGGTTCTTGGCGAGCTTAGCCTCGTCCACAAGGCGCGTCTTGGTGCCTAGCGAACCCGTAATACTATGCAGGAGCGTCATGTCCGCCTGCTTACCAGCGCGAGAGCGAATGGTGTGAACCAGTAGGTTGTACGGGTTCGTTTCCACTTCGCGGCCCAGTGAACCCGCATCAGACAGCTCCTTGAGCTGTTTAACCGAGAACTTGGCCGTGGCACGAGCGTGCTGGAAGCCAGCCTTAGTCAGCTTGTTGATCTGTACATCGGCCAGCGGATGCCCCATCTTGTCCACAAGACGGTGCGGGACATAGAGCTGGCCCCTGTCACCGAGATGCTTGTAGTCAATGTTGAAGGTCTTGTCTCTCTTATAGAGATCCTGCGTAGCCTTATGCCAGGCCCTAATGAACTTCTCCTGGTCATCACTGATCTTGCCAGCTCGCTTGAGCTGCTGCAAGTGGTTGATGTTCAGGTGATAAGCGCCGTTTTTAGTCTTGATGACGGCCTTGTCAGCCGACTCCATGTGGTGCAAGGCATCCAGCATGGAACTCTCCGAAAGGTTCAGGCCCTTGAAGTGCTGGCTGATCTGCTTGATCATGGTGTTGGTGTACTCCTCGGTAAGATGCCGGTGAGTAACACCAAGAGCATGAGTAGCGGCCGTCTCATCCGGGGTGCGAATGAACTTGTCGCTAAAGGTCTGAGCAGCCTTGCTGCCAATACCGCCCCGGTCAATGACGTTCTGAATCTTAGGCAATGCAGGAACGACACGATGTCCGAGAACATGTGTTGGGGTAATCTGAGCTTTCTTGCTGCCTAGGCCAATGGAGTAAGCCGGGAGCTTCTGCTCGACAGCCCTCTCCTCAGCGCCTGCGGCTTCACGCAAGGTTGCCAGAGTACCCTTGTCCAAATCTGTTACGGGCTGATTCTTGAGAATCTTGCCCATGTACGCTGCCTGCTCCTTGGCAAGCGCGTGTCGGTAGGCGTACTTTTCCCCGCCGTGTGCGAGCTGGTCAGCCGCAAGATGCATACCCTCCATCGAGGCACCATCAATCCTCTGTGAGGACAGGGCCACACGGCCTGCCTTGATGAGAGCCTCATGCTCAGCGCTGTGGGCTAGGAACCCGCCAGCACCGCCGCTTACGTAGGAGAGAGGGTCAGCAGCGACATCCAGAGCAAAACCGAGTGTTCCGCGTAGACGACCGTGGCCCGTAAGTACGCCGTGATGTGCAAGGACTTCACCAAAGCCATGATCGCCCTTACCTTCGAACCCTTTGACAGCGCCATGAAGCGCCCCTTCAAAGCTTCCATGCTTTCCAACTCCTTGGTCAACGGCCGTGGCAATTGCATACTCCGGGCGGAGTAGCTTGTCAAACGTCCAACTGACCGCGTGGAGTCCACTGGAACCAGCGTCCTTAATGCGATCAACGAACGACTCAGACGGCTTCTTGCTTTGGGCATTGATAGCCGCCAGAAGCTGCTGAGCAGTAAAACCCGCAGACTTCGGTTTGGTGCCATATCCCGTAGGATAAGGGGAGTAGCCGCCGGATTTACCCGAGCGGTTAGACCCGCCATAAGGATTGTACCTGTTAGCCACTACTCCCTCCTTTCCTATTTCTTGGGCTTGGGCTTAGCCTTAACCGTAAGCTTACCGTTGACGTATGTGACGTTACGGAATAGCTTTGCGCTGTGAGAGTTATTGAGAACCTCCTCAAACACCGCCTGTGCGATAGACTTAGCATCCGGGTCGGAGCCAAGACCTGCCTGATCGAGTGCAGCGCTAATGTTGCTGAGAGCAATCTTAGGGCTGACCCGCAACCATCCCTGCTTGTTACCAATGCTGGCCCGAATTGCCTGGGCCAAAGATCCTCTGTCATTCGGGTTCTTGAGATTCCAAGCACCGCCAGCCGCCTTAGCCGCTGCCTGAGCCTGCTGAACCTTGGCATTGATAAGGTCGAGGTTGGCTTTTGCGGTAGCACTAGAGTTAGCCGCATCCGCCTTAGCAGAAGCAGCCTGTGCCTTAGCAGCAGCCGCCTGTGCCTTAGCCGTGGCGATCTGATAAGGCTGCATTCCCTGTGCCAGCGCAAGAGCCTGGCGGGCTGTATCTGCGTCACGGGCGTTACTGATGCCCGTCTGTAGGTCGGTAACGTAAGCCTGACCCTTAGCAGACCGCTGTGCAGTGAGCTGATTCAGTAGATCTGCATGACTTCTGTTGTACGACTCATTCTCAGCCCGAACATTGTCCTGGCCCTGTGCAGCCAAAATGGAGTTCATGTTGGCCTGGAAGGCGTTTTGATTCTGAGACAAGCCCCGGAGTTCAGTAGCGCCAATGTCATGGTAACCAGCAACCTCAGGCGCAGTGGCACCGCCGAATAGCGAAGCGATTGCAGCCGCGTTATCATCAAAACCCTGGATGTTCTTCTGATCGAAGGCTCCAGTGTCAGTGATGTTCTGCTTGTTGGTTCCAATGATCTGATTGATCCAGGAGTTGATGTCCGCGACGTTCTGAGCGTGCTGAGGATCAAGATGATCTAGCTGAGCCTGAAGCGCGGAAATCGTGGGGTCGTACTGAGCATTAGCTGCGCTGGCTGCATACTTCTGAGGATCAATGGAATATGGATCCGAACCAGCCGTTGCGGGCTTCGGCCCAAGACCTACCTGCGCCGGTGGGCCAACTTTGCCAGTGTGAACAGCCCCCCTACGAGGAGCAGGGACACGAGGCTGAACGTTGCCAACGTGGCCGCTAGGAGTTCCAGTAGGTGTAGCACTCGACCTCGCCTTCGACGCGTTACGCGTATTGAATTGCTGGGGGCTGACGTGATTATGGAAAGCCGCCACAACAGCGTTTGTCTGCGGGCCTCGTACACCGTCTACCGTAATAGTGTAGCCTCGATTCTTGAGAAACTGCTGCATGTTTTTAACATGATCAGCGGCGCTCACATGAACTGGCTTCAAAGCCACAGGATCGCTGGCCGGGTTTTTAACCAAGCCATTTACGTCCTTGGGCATTCCCGCTGTAGGATCCACAAAAGGCGTAAGCGGAATACCTCCAAAAGTGAGACCAGGATTATTCGCCATTAGAACGCCCCTTAAAGTTTGAGAAAGACACGGCCACCGCCGCCACCACCAGTTTTCTTCTTGGCAATATGCTTGGTCAAATCCCTCTTGGCCTGATCAATCATTGGCTTATTTGCGCTGGGGGCTTTGGCGTTGCTGTCATTTGTTTTAGTGTACTGGTTAGCAGAGGTGTCATCCATAGGGGTGTTAGCCGCCGCTGCGTACTGCCAGTAACCGTCCGCCAGCAATTTAGAAAGAGCGTCCTGGTTGGCCTGCTCCTCTGCCGACTGAAATGCCGAGTTCTTCGTTGCAAGAGCCTGCTGCAAACCAACACGGTAATCGCTGTCTGCGCCAAGGATCTGATTCTGCAAGCCTAGCTGTTCCGCCCCGTCCTGGAATCGAAGTGACGACTCAGCCTGCCTAGCAAGACCCCCACCGCCAAGGCCACGACCAATTGCGTTCTCGCGGGCTGCATCAAGATCGCTACCTTCTCGTGAGAGCATAGTTTGATAGTCGCCGTAGCGGTTGTACGGGTCAACCTGCCCGTTGTCGAGGAGGCCGTACTGATGGTAGAGCGCGTTACGTGTTGCAAGTAGTTGTGTCTGTGAGTCCTCATAAGCCTTCTCCGCAGCGTTCTGCTGCTCTAGGTATACCCCGGCATAAGGAAGTGAGGATCCCTGCACAGCAGCGGGAGCTGCACTACCGCCCGTCTGACTGGGGGGCGTGCCTCCGGGAGAAGTGGGCGGGGTATTTGGCTGCTGTTGATCCTTGGGCTTAGCTCTGGCGGTTACTCCACCATCCGCCAAGAAAACGTTTGAAAAAGCCATCTACCCTCCTTTACTAATTAGTATCCTCAACTTTTATAAGCTGCCCACGTACTGTTTCGAAAAACTCGATAACCTGCTCGGCAGTGTAAAGTGCATTGGGTTCACCAAACTGCTCACCCACCACTACGCCATTTTTATCGCGTTCTGCAATGACGGGCTGAACAAGCACCTTTAGAAGTTCAAAGGACATTCTGCCTCCTCATTTAGATGACCCGAACGGGCGTAACGGAAAGATATCTTTCCGCGAACTGAGCAGTACCACCAGTCGCGAGGTACTTTAGCTGCACGTTTGAACCTGCCGTTACAGTAATCAACTCCTCAGCCGTTGCAGTTACAAAGTTGGCAGAGGACAAATCAGCCTCTCCCGCCGTGTAACGCGTAGTTCCGGTCGAGTTATAAACAGTGGCCTGAGCATTAGCGCCTACAACGTTAATATTACCCAGGTATCCATACCGAACCTGATAGTCTCCAGCATGAACTGCCGGGAATGTTGGCCCAGTAGTGGTAAGGTTTGTATAGGAAGCAGAAGTTGTACTCTCCAAAGTATTCACTCTAAAGTGGGCCGGAGCGCCTCCAATGAACTCCCACTTAAAAGAGGAAAGAGAGTTTACATTATAACGAAAATGCCATTGGTATGTAGGAGCCGTTATGGAATCCACCAGAGTAAAATATTGACCATCTAGGGGCGATACGGGAAACGTTGTGCCATAACCCGAAGTTCCAACAGACAATCCTACAACTCGAAGTAGGTTATCAGTACGAAGAACTGCGCCCGGGTCTCGATACAGGTTTGTATCGCCTCCGAAGAACAGCTTATGTGCCGATGTCTGGAGGTCATAAGCAAGCAGGGAGGCGTTCCATGAACCAGCAATATCTCCAACAGCCTGAAACGCGGTATCCGTCTTCAAGGTTCCCGCCCCGGCGCGATAAAGGTTTGTGTCCACGGCTGTAGCACCGCCCGGCCCCCACACAAGCTTACCGTCACCCTGTACGGCCATGCGCGGCTGAGTATCTCCGCTGATGCCTAGGAGCAGCATTTGTCGTGTAGCGACATCTGCGCGCATTGATGTGATGGGGAAACCCGTGTTGCTAGCGTCACCAATCGTCACGCCGTGTGCGACGGTAAGCAAGCCTGACGTTAGGGAGAGGTTGCCAGTGCGGGACGACAAGAGAGCGTCAATGACATCCATTGCGGCGTTGAAACCAAGGCCAGAAGGTGCATCATTGTTCACATTGAACTTCGGAATTGAGAAGTTCGTGGTTGGAGTACCAGTAGCATCAGTTGCCATTCATGCACCTCCCTTATGAAGATTTGTAGTATGGAACCACAACTATTGCGCCTGTGTAATCACTGACGCGAAAGTATCCAAGCGGGGTGGCAGGCAGCGCCGAAGCACCGCCCGCCGATCCCACAGTGTTTTGTCGCTGTGTGAAGATGACCAAATCACTACAGGTCAGCTTACTGGCAACGACGAGTTCCTCAGCCGTGAGGTTAGGCGCAAACTCCGGCGGGTTCTGCCGTAGCATATCCTGAATAAACCGGACAAGCTGTGTAGGCGACCAATCTCCGATTGTCTCTGCCATTAGATCCTCCCGGGCCTCAGCTTCTTGAACCCAATCTGGAACGGGCCAAGGCGGAGGCGAACAACATTGGTGCTGTTCTGATATATGCGGAACGAAAAGTTCTGTGATCTCTTGAGGAAGCGAAGTCGCTTTGCTTCGAACACCGAAACAATGAGCTGATCCCATGTAGGCATCCGAGCGCTCAAACCTGCCCAGGTACCGAACACACCGGGAAGGTTGCTCCAACTGTAGATGGTTGCCGGGAAGGATGATGTCAACGTGGTACCGATGTCATTTAGCCCGAGTACGGTATCTACGTTGAGCTTATCACCCTGGCAGAAGTAGTTAAGGAGAACTTCCTTGAACAACTTGAGCAGTAGAGAATCGCCCATGTTGTACTTCTTGGACTCGAAGTAGAAGTCCGGCCCCGCCACACTGCCGGAACAGGTGATGGTGTCATTACCCTCGTCATCAAAAATGTGTGTCGAGGAACAAAGGTTCCCTACAGAAGCATCATTGACAATGAACATTGTCTCCAAGCCCGTGGAAGCTGGCATGATGACCCCGCCACGCACATCAAAGTTGGTGAAGGCTGTAACAGCCCGGCTAACCATATTAATTACGAGTGTGATAGTGTTACCGCTAGAGGAAACAGCGCCCTTGATGATTGGCTTAGTGTTGTCGCAGTTCTCAAGGAACAGGAAGTAGTGGTCACGAGACATCATCGACCACATGCGGTATTTGGACGGGTCGATAATTCGAACCAAGCGCTTGTACCAGTCGCCGAGGTTACCGGCGGTAATGTTCTGTGCCTGGATACCGTCGTAAAAGTGAATGCCCTCACGCCCGGCCCAAATGACGCCTCCGCCATAAGGCTGCACCGACATGTTACAAAGAGCACCGTCGTCCTCGATCTTCTTGACCTGGAAGGTGGTGGTCGTTGAACCGTAGATGCCGAAAGTCTCGTTCTCCTTGAACACAATCAGTGCGTTATATGCAGGCATCAAGCCCGTGATTGGCGAGTTGATGCCCGTACTGGAAGCGACATTGATGTAGTCGCCGTCGAAGGGCGACATATCCACCGCCTCTGGATCTGACGGATCGGAGAAGTAGACTCGTGAGGTAAGAGCATACTGCTGGCCGTTGTTGGCATACCAGTTGCGCTCGGAGTACGTAGCATTCAAGAAGCCCACCTTACTGGTGGAACTCATCGTCGAGATGTTCATATCCGCATCGGCGCGAAAGGCTACGTAGTTCTCGTTGTTAAGCGCAATAGTTGCGTTAGCCGCCAGCGTGCATGATGTATCGTTAATGACCGAAGCCACTTTACCAATCCACGTGTAATCCGAAGCCCTGTAGAGGTTCCAGGTACCGCTGTTCATGCCCTGTGAGATGAACTTGGTGTTTGCCCCAGTAACCGTGGTCGAAGTGGCGTTGGTAGTAATGCGCCCCTTAACGATACGAGGCGCGAAGCCTCGGATGGAAGTAAGCTTATAAGCCTTGGCTGTGGCCGGGTAAAGAGACACATCACCAAGGGTGATAGAGGTGTCTGAGTTCACTGTTTTTACAACACCAACATAGGCCAGTGTGTAGCCGTCGTCAGTGGTAGAGAACAGGTACATACCCGGTGAGGCGTTAGCTGTCCAAAGGGTGCCGACGCCCGTAACCGAGGTAGATCCTCTAGCTAGGGTAATGGTTCCCGTGGAGTAATCAGCGTTAACTCCGCCGCGCCAGAGGGCCAAGTTCTGCACCGGCCCGTTGGCGTTATACTGCGACGAAGTGCCAATCCAAGCACCCCCAGTCAGCCCACCCTTTGAGTCAACAAGACGGTAGGGGGTGGTGGGAGGAGCGGTCGGCAGTGCGCCGTTCCAAGGGAACGAAGATTTAACCGAAGTAAACGTTTCGTCCAGGATATCCAGGTAACCATTACTGGCGTTACCTGTTAAGACAGCCATGCGGTTGGCTCCCGAAGGGTCGAGCGTGTAAACAAGCCCTGTAGCAGGGCGAGTGAGCGCTGCAAAACCCTCCGGGGAGGAAAGAGGCCCGCGACGCCGGACAAGGCCGGGATAGTCGAGGAGAATGTCCTGTAGGTAACGGGCCTCCGTGTCCTGGATCTCGTTAGCCGGGAGCGCCAGATTCATGCCGCCAGGAACTCCCTCAAAGGTCTGTGTGGTTACTGGCATGATCTGTCACCTCCTAAGGCAGTAGAAATGGCAAAGTCCATTCGTCGTATTCATCAGTAACGAAGATGCGATCAGGCCGCTGGTACTGCCGCCTGAGAAGCTCCTCACGCATGTTCTGGAACATGGCATCGAACTGCTGCTGGAACATCGGTGCTTCCTCAGTGTCATCGTCCATGAGGTAGAGCCGAACCAATGCACCAAGCACAATGATTCGATGGTACTCAAGCGGAAGCAGAATATCCGCCTCAACCGAGGCCGTATTGAGCTTAGCCTGACGTGCCACGTAATCCAGAGTGTAACGCCCAGTAGAGGCGCTCGGAATCGGGTAAAAGTAAGGCGTGTACCCTACGAAATAATAGAAGCCCGCCGGGTCAGCCACTGTCGTAAGGTTTCCGGTGTACTGGCTGCGAATAGTCTCAAGACGCTCAGGCAGCACAGCGTTGCCGGAAGTGGTGTCTGCAATCCAGATCACCTGCCGAATATCAGTGGGCCAGTTGGTGGGAGTAGGGCTAACACCATCAAAGTTGAGGGTCGTAGTTTTCTCCCTGAAAGGCCACTTTTCCCGCCCGATAACATCCCACAGAGTGTCGTTGATGACACTCAACTGTTGAGAGCTATCTACGTCACCGAAGCCGTGCTGAGAAAGCTCAGCCTGCATATCGGCTACTGTCATGTTACATCGCCACGAAGGAGCCGAGGCGCGGGATCCACGAACTCGGAAGGGTCTGGAGCGGGTTCCCTCCACCAGCGAGGTGGCGCGGTGCAGTGGCCTGGGGCAGATAAGCCTGCTGCGGACTTCCAGCCGTCGGCTGTGGAGTTGCAGTGGAGGGGCCAGTTACACCGGGATTGTTTGCGGTAGTGCCGAGGAAGGCAGCCGCCGCAGCATCACCGGCAGGGTTAGAGATCTCCTGCGGGGCAGGGCCACCAACGTTACCGTGCAGACCCGCCTGAGCCTGTGCAAGAGCCGCCGCAGTAACACCCTGCGGAGCCTGAAAGACCTCCTGAGGCCGTCCAGCCGCCATAGCGAGAAACGGGTTAAACGAAATCTGAGGAAGGGAGGCAGTTGGGAGATCACTGGCACTGCGGCCATAACCACCAAACAGTGGCATAGCATGAAGGCCCGTGAGTCCAGACTGATTACGCCCTCCCGAAGCGAGAAGTTTCTGAATGAGCTGTCGCTTGCGCTCATCCAAATCGTTCGGATCGCCCATGGAGTAGCTGCCCGCAGATTCGGTACCGGGGTAAATCATGGGCTACTCTCCTTTCGGGTTGTCTGTGAAATAAACCTTAGACACGGGGGCAGCCCCGGCTTTACGGAACGCCCACTCATATGCCTCAGCAGTGGCGTCGGAGGCATCCTGTGCCTTAACCTCAGCCTCTTTCTGAATTGCGTCGTTATGACGCTGGATACTGTCTACAATCTCCCTACCCCTACGGCGAGCATCCGTTTCATAAAGGCGCTTCACAGCATCGTCCGGGTGAGGGATGGTGCCAAAACCGAGAATCGGGAGGTCAGCATTCTGCGCCATTTCTGTGGCACCATGCTTGAGGAAAATACACCACTGACCCGTCGCCTCGTTCAGGCCAAAGCCGAGGTCAGGGTCGTACTCCCGCACGGCCTTGTTGACCAAAGCCGCCTGTCGATCCTGGTGCGAGTTAGGAATCCACATGGACACCTTGTCGTTAATGACGGGCATGTATCTCCTTAAAGTTAGTGAAGTGGGGGTGTTTAAGGCACACCCCCAAAGCCTTAGCCAGTATTAGATACCGGCCGGGTCGTTCGTGAGTCCGTATTCGACGAACTGGACGTTACGACGCGAGATACCGAGGTTGATATACCGCGCCAGCACGGCCTCCCACGCATCGAAGCCGACAACCCACTTGAGGGTATTGCCGTCCTCATCGAGGAAGTGCCAATCGCCCGGCGAGAACACCTTGATGAACTCCTCATCAAGGAAGAACACCTTGCCGAACGGGGCCAGGCGGTCAGCCACAAACGGCTGCCCCATGTACTCAAGGGCCTTGAAACCACCCTTGAGGCTCAGAGGCTCCGTGTAGCGAACCTGCGGCTGGAGCAGGTTAAAGAGCGCGCGCTGCATACCCGGCGTACCGAGCATGAGCGAGACATCCCCACCTGCAACCATCGACGTGTTGAACGCCTTGGTCATGATGTCGAGCGAAAGGGCACCCGCCGCGTTGTCGCGGAGGTTGTCCCAGTACGAGTTACCAGCCGACGCCGCATTGATTCCACCAACCGTGTTGGCGGTCGTAGAGACAAGCGCCTGGAGACCCGTAAGCTCGTTCGAGACCGACGTTGCGAGAGCGTTACCCGCGCGGAAGATAAAGTGCGAGGCAGAGGTTGTCACCGAAGAATCAATGGTGACGGTCTTAGCCGACACAGAAACGTCCACAACGGTCGCGCCCGCAACAACAGTCGTCGGAGCGGCCTGAGTACCAATATCCACCGTCATGCCAATGTAGATGAAGCCCTTACGAAGCGACTCATCCGAGGAAATGTTCACAACAGTGGAGGCCGTGGTGGTACCGCACGTCGCGATGATCGCAGTGCCGTCTCCATAGACCTGGCGGGCCAGATCGAGCTGGAGGTCACGCCGGATGCCATCAAGCTCGCCCTGGAGCGCCTTGAGGAATGCACCCGCCGTATTGGCGGTCTTTGCCATCGAAACGCCGGTGACACGCACGCGGCCGTAATGGTACTTGAGGTCGAAAACGGCCTTCGCATAACCCTGCGAACCGGCGGCGGGCAGTGCAGCGTTCTCTGCGCGAGAACCGATACCACCCGAACGACCAGTGTGCAGAGGCACGACGGCCTGGTTACCGACAAGCTCCTGGGAACGCGGTTCAATCCTCTGGAGGAGGAGGATCTGGTTATTGAGCTGCTCCACAACCGGGGGCAGGTACAGATCCTTAAGAATGGCACCCAGGGTAGCAATGGCAGCACCGTTAGCCATGTGTCACCCCTTACATTAGGTCTTTACAGTAGGGCGACCCTACATGAATTACTCCCAAGCACCGCTTTCCTGGAGCATCCGAATAGCCGCCTGCTCAAGCCTAGGGTCATTAAGGCCCTTGAAGCTCTCGGGCGGAGTCTCCGCATGTCCAGTAGCAGTAGGCTGGTTCAGTGACGCCGGAACCTGCGCCTTCTGTGCCATGTAACGCTCAACACTCCGCTGGTTGATGCTCTTGAAAGCATCGGCCGACTTTAGAAGGTCGCCATTGAAGGCAAAGCCCATGGAGATAATGTCCCGAAGGTCATTGTCATCGAAGGACGGGTTCTGTGACCGGATGACAGCAAGCTGCTGGTCAATCCGTGCGCCAGCCTCGGCCTCAGCAATGCGCTGTTCCTGCTGCGCCTGCCACTGCTCCAACTGCTGGATCTTGTTCATGTAAGGATCATCTTCGTACTCGTATTCATTGTCGCCCTGAATCTGATTCGCAGCAAGCTGATTAGCCTCTGCCACAGAATAGCCCTGCGACTGGAGCGCCTGGCTTAGGGTCTGATGAACCTGGAGTGCGAAGTTGGGATCTGAGTTAAGCGCCTCAATGAACTGGAGGGCCTGCTCAGCTTCCCGACGCTGCTCAGCAACTTCCTGAGTCTTACGCGTGTAATCAGCCTGCATTTCACGCTCACGCTGCTCGATGTACGAGCGGGCCTCGGGCGTAAGATTAAGCTGATTTGGGTCGATCCTGTTGGGTTCCGAAGGCGTAACCTCCGGCTGGCCCTGATCGCCCTGGGTGGCAGGAACATGCGGCTGGCTCGGCTCAGGCTGAACGGGCTGCACGGGGGCGGGCTGTGCAGCAGCCTCATTCCCCTCCCCGTTGTTCGCCGCTGCGAGTGCTTCTGCGGCCTGCTCAAACGAATCAAATGCCAATTTCAGTCTCCTTATTCAGAAGGCGGATTGAGTGCGGCTAGTGCCACTGGTTCAAACTCGCCCTCCTCTACGGCCTCAAGCTCGCTAGCGCGAACCTGTGCGGCCCCGACTACTTCCTCAAACACTCCGGCAAAGAGTTCCCGGACTTCCTCCGGTTTCGGAAGTGAAAGTGTGTGCTCAACCTTCTTGGTGTCAAGCCCACGAATTGCGCGAATCTTGTCCACGAGCATACCCAGTGCAGGCACAATCTCGCGGGCACTAATATCCCCGCTGTCTACCTTAGCTTCCAGAAGAAGCAGCAGTTTATCTCGAATGCGCTCTGCATCCTCGACGAAACTACTAATAGCGGCCGGGAGGGCTTCCACTACTTGATTGGGAACGCCCTCCTCTTGCCACTTATTCTTGAAGTAGCGTACAGTAGAGATAGGCATATCAAGGTTTCGCGCAGTGCGCTTGATGTTACCTTGATTGATCTCAAGCTCTGCATAAACCAGAGCACGATCTGCGTCTGTGTACGCTTTACGGCTCATTATCTCTTAGGCTTACCTTTCTTAGCTGGTTGCTTAGGAGTGTTGATCTTCTTCTCCTTAGCAGTGCGTTCTGCAAGGTCGGCCTTAGCTGACGCCTCACGGATTTTGTGCACTCCGATCATGGTATCAACCTGAGCCTTTGCATTAGCCGCATCAATCTCCTGGGCGTGTTTCTCCGCCAAGATGTAGTGATGCTGCCCTGCTTCAACTCTAGCCCGCTCAATCTCATCCGAAACAGCAACGGCCTGCATGTGGCCTTCGGGGGTGTTTCCACTGTTCCCGCTGGTATCAGCATTAGGCTCGCCGAGGTCATCACTGACCCATGTGTCAAGCGGCGGCTCGGTCATAGTCTCCGGCGTAACATCCAAGATGCCCGCCTTGTTGAGAATGTCCGCAACAGCCGTCGGGCCAGCCGTAGCCTTGATCTGGAGCGTCGGGCGAACCGCCTGGTACTCCACCGGTTTCGGCAGACTCATGAGCGTCTGGAGCGTCTGCGTGTAATGAGTTACGAATGCCTGCTTTACCTGGAACGGAAGCGCCTCAAAGTCGGGCGACTTCATATACAAGGCATGGGCATCCAAGTGGGCCTGGTAGTTCTCATAGGGGAGCGGCTGCAAAGCAGCGTTGGTGAGAATCTGATGCGCCTGATTAGGGTCTTGCACCGGCTGACCAGTCTGAGGATCAGCAAGCTGACCTGATTCAAGCTGTGTTAGTGTGTTCTCGTACTCCACTACATTGATAGGCTCACCCTTGATGAGCTTTTCGTGCTCACGGAGGGCCTGATCTTCGTCGGCCCTAAGCATTTGTGCCACACCGTTCATGTCCCCAAGGTCGAGATGCTTGTACGCCTCGGCAGCGGGCATAATCTGCTTGTCCACCAGGCTGAGGATCAGGGCCTGTTTACCTGCGCGCGTGCGCGGTAGACCGGAACCTGTACGGGAGCGAATGGTGATGCCTCCCGCAATGTCCGCCTGAGTAAATCGCTTGACCTGCACCGAACCACCGGAACCCTGAACCCGCAAGAGGCGAGGCTCAATGTAGTATTCCTGAGCAAGCGAGAGCATAAGCTGTCCCGCGCTCGCAAGACTGTTCTCCATGTTCTTGATGGTAGGAGCAAGTCGGTCAGTAGCCATTTCCTGGAGAAGATCAATAGCGATACCGGCCTCAACGTTCGGAGGAACTGTGCCCTCTGTAACATCAGTCAATGCAAAGACATCGCGGAGAGCGTCCCGGATGTTACCCAAGTGCTCAAACACATAAGGAGGCATCGTCGGAAGCTTCTCCACTTCGGGCTTGTGCTCACCGATTGGGTTGTACTCGTACAGAGCACCCGGCTCAGTGGTGAGTCGAGTGGTGATTGAACCCGTCGGTGCCCACACCCGAGGCTTTACAGTGAGGTTCTTGTACTCAACGATCTGGCTGATCGTCTTGTTAAGCTCCTTCTGCAACGGAATGGCGTGCTCCACAAATGAACTGTCCCAAACAGTGCCCGGAACGCGAATACCGGGGAACTTAACGAGGGGAAGCTCGGTGAACGGGTAGTTCCACGGGCCATCCTCCAGAATCTTGGTCTTTGTCCACACCACATAGCGGCCCTTGGGCAAAATAGGCGTCGGCTTGAAGTAGCCAATGTACACCTTTGTGGTGTTTGGCTCCTGTGCATCCGGCGCATTCGCCATAGGCAACGTGGAATCCGGGGTCGAGGAGATACTATCCGGCTGGACTTTGGTGTTCCAGCGAGACTCAACCTCGTCCGGGTCTAGGTGATGAACGCAGATCGCATACTTGCAATCGTCAAACGTGCGCGCACTGTTATCCAGGTACACATCAAACGGTGAGATGGACTCAATCCGTAGGTCACCAAGATAAACAACCTGCTCCTTCGGCTCAACACCGGCAGTGGCAAGCTGTGCGCGGAAAACGTCCTTAAGAGAATCGTCTGTAATGGGGCGACCCTGCGGGTCTAGGGTGAACTTCATGGACTTGCCCGCCTGGGCATCCCACGTCACCTTCCAGAACCCGTTGCCTGCCACAATACCCCAAAGCATGGCCTCCTCAAGCTTGTCATCAAGATCAAGCTCTGTCCACCAATACTCAAGCAGTGAACTAGCCATCTGCGCCGCCTTGATGTCTGCATCCGATCCTGACCCCGGCTCTGCATAGATCTGCGGTCGGGTCTTAGTCACCTTGGCAAGCAACGAGTGCGAGCCTGTGATGATCTGGTTACTGACTAGGCGTACACGATAACGAGGCTTCTCGCCGTCATCTACTGGGAGCGATTCAAGTCTACGCGTTGCGCGATTGAAGTAGCTGTACTGTCGTCCCTTGTAGAAGGCGAGGTTAAGCTTCCACTGATTCTCAAGGGTCTGACGCGTGCGACGCAACTGGTCGACCTTCTTATTGAGGCTCTGTACGTCCTTTAGCTGTCCCACGCCGAGTCGGCTGTTGGTGCCAGAGAAAGCACTACGCCCAATGTCGTCCTGCGCCATGCGTCACCTCCTTCTAGTAATGGAAGCTTTCGGGGAGATCCTCAACGGCCAATGACACCTCAGCATTCTCGAACTCAAGTTCCTTGAGCATTTGCTGGTAGGTCGTCATGTCAATGAGGTTTGAATCAAGCTGGAACTTCAAATCTTCTTCGTCCTCGCTCATGTAAAGCGGCTGTGCGCTCATGAGAGGACGGGGCGGCGGGGTAAGCCTTTTGACCTCCTCGCCAAGCACATTCACGGCCCGTTGTAGGTCGGAGATGCGCTGTGCACGCTCAGCAAGAAGGACAGCCACCCCATCGAGGTAACTGTCCTTCTCAGCGAGCATGGCCTTGACGACAGACAGTTCAGTCTGCGCCTTCCGGCCAAACAAGTCCATTTACGCCTCCGCGCTAGACCCAACATCACTGGCGGTGGAAGCAGCCTTCTTCGGCTTCTCCACAACCGGCTCCGGGGCACCAAACACATCCTCGTAGCTCTTGGCCACTTCCTCTGCCTTGTCAACGACCGCAGCCGCCGCAGGAGAGTGGGCAACGAACTTCTCAACAGCAATCTCCACGTCGCCAGCACCATTGTGCTTGACGAACTCAGCGATGCCTGTGGCAAGCTCCTCAACCCGTGCACGCACGTTCGCAAGCTGTGCAGCAGCAGCACCCGCCGCCGTAACAGCAGCAGCCGCCTGCCCCGCCGAGATGAATCCGCGAAGCTTGGCAATCTCGTCACTGCACTTCTCACAAACGTACTTCTGACCCGTGATAGCAGACCACGCATCGTGTGCCACGCGCTGAGTGTCAATGACGACCTCGTTCGCGGGCTTCGGGGTCTCCTCACAAATCGTGCACACATTCGGGTTGGCGAGGCTTTCGCTCGGCTCAACAATTCTCATGTGTACCATCCTTTACCATTCGCCGCCAAGGTGTTCGTCCACCCCGGCCATGTCTTTCACTCCGGTGGGCAGATCACGCTGCCTCAACGTTTCAAACGATGTGTCCCGCACGTCCATCCATGGATCGGTGTCATTCGTCGCCACCCGGGGAAGAATCACCCCCGCCACAGAGAGAGTAATCTCCATGGAGTCCAAACAGTCATCGTGCGGGTTTTTCAGCGTGGAATCGTAATCGACCCACTCGTTAATGAAGTCTACGTGCTCGGGTCGGATGCGAACGCGCCCGATACGAAACAGCGGAGACATCGAAAGGATACGCTCGAACTTTTTACCCTTCCGAATTAGAGGCACCACAGGCGGGAAACCCTCAAGTCTCTGCACCTGCTGAGCCAATGCCGCCTGATATGCCACCTTTTCAATGGCAATGAAGTGCGGCTGGTACTTGATGAACCACTCATTGATCTTGTCCACCTGCTCCGGGAACGGGATTTTGCCCGCCCACTGCTCAAGCAGGAACACCTTAGAACGTTGTTTGTTCACGCCAATTGCCGTAATAACAAAACGATCTGCGGCGTCCGCGAGCGAAATAGCCGGGTCAACACCAACATAGATGTTGAGATCCAGGTTTTCCGGGGACGCAGGTTTAGCAGGATCCTTGAGCGGAATCTCGGCCAGGTCGTAGTACTTAAGCCACTCGCCGCTTAGCTCTTTACCCGCCATGGAGTCGAACGCAGCCATGAACTCCTGTTTGAAGATCATGGGGTGCATACTCAGTTTCAGAGTCTCCCACTCCTCCTTGGAGAAGTACGGGTTATCAAGCGAGCGATACTCGATTCTGCCGTGATTCGGGTCTTTCTTTACCATGTCATTCCAGAACTCGTTGTAAAACCAGTTCTTACCGTCCGGGGTGGTGGTTGTTACGACACGCCCGATTTTATCGGAAATCGCGCCGCGAGACACTTCCCAGGCCCGATTGTTCGGAATGAAGGCGGCCTCATCCATCCACATCCAGTCCAGACCAGCACCACGGAGCGACTCCGGGTTGTCTGCCGTCTTGAACTGCAAGAATGAGCCATTTTCAAACTCGAAGTAGCGATTACCCTTGTTTTCCTTGTAGTCGCGGCCAAAGACCAAGCCTGCGGCCTCGATTACTTCACGGAACGTCATAAGGGCGGCCTGCCCCAGGGGGTAATCTGCTGTTAGAACCCAACCATGCAATGGCCGTGAGTCCACTTTACCGTGGTGGTCGAAGTGGAACTGTTCCGGGTGGAGCATGTAGTACAGGGTTTCCCACGCCGCTGAAAGCGTTTTTCCTCCGCGTCGTCCAGCAACAAGATGCCTAAAGCGGCAGAGCTTCTCTGTCTCAGGGTTTTCATTAGCATGGAAAAGGATCTGCCAGTAGTGCGGCCTATAAGGCTGCGGTCTACTGTAAAACCAAGCGAACTTGAGGACATACCGACTCATTTGGTCGGCTATGCCCTGCGAATCCAGGGTGATACCGCCCTTGTAATGGAAGTCGGGCATGAGCCTCCTAATTAATCTTCAAACGTATACGGCGGGGTTAGCCAACTCTCAAGCCGCTTATGGGAGTCTGCCAAAGACTGTTGCCCCGGGGTGGTGCATACGTGCGGCCCTACGTGTGGACTGTAATAGCGTTTGCAGTTGTTACACCAGGCTTGAAACCAGTTAGGATATTCAGAGTCGCTTGCCGCCACACTGACCACACTGATTTCTATAGGCCGGATTGTTTGTTCCGCACACACAAGTCCACTCTTTGGGGGCTGGCTTCTGGATCTTCCAGCCTGCATTAGTCCCGCCCTGAACTGACGTGTAAATAGTCATTACTCGCACCGAATGAGGTACATCTCTCCTCGATAGGTTACATTGGTGTTCGCAGAAACCACTAGACGGAAGCGTGAATACCTGCGGGCCACAGGGTTAGACACGAAGTTGACCTGTCCCCCGATGGCCGTAAGGCTGCGTGTAGCGGCTGAAATAGTGTCACTGGCATCGGTGATGTACCCAATGTCATACCAAATGGCGTTGGCATCGGGAATGGCGTTATCTGCCAGGGTGCCCTGAACCTTCCAGCTTACTGTAGGGGAGGCACCAACAGCTTCAACAACGAACTGAAACGCCACGGCGTCATATGCGCCAGGATCGGCGTTTACGCCGGTATGGGTGTTAACGCCAGAACTACCCGTAGCGGCGAGAGCCATCTCTGTGATCATGATTCTCCTAATGGCGTTGAACTTTCCCGCCTTGGGTCGCTGGGCTGAACGTCGCACCTACACCGCCGGAAACAGTCTCATTACCAAACTGTTGGGCAGAAGGCAAACCACTAACCTGCACCAGCATGTCTTGTGCCACGATGGCACCAAACTGTTGTGCACTAACAAGTCCTGAAACTGGAATTGACACACCGCCCGGGTTAGCTGCTGCGCTTCCGAAAGCTGCGGCAGAAACCAGGGCCGAAACGGACAAAGAGACTCCGCCAACACCCGGTGTCACAACACCTAGGTTTTGTGCACTAGCAAGGCCGGTCATTACAGCCGTTTGTGGGCTGCCGCCGGTCGTGCTGTACACAGCATAGCGACTAACAGTTACACTGTTTGAGCTAGGGGTTGAAGGAAAAGGGTCGGCTGGCGGATTACCTGCCGTATAGGTGCCGCTCTTGAAGTATTGGGTGCCGCCCGTATCCTGCTTGTACCAGCTTGGCGCGGAAACGGAAGCACCGAAACCCGTGGCTACCCAATAAACATTCCCAGCTACCAAAGCGGTGGGCTGGCCTGCCGCGACGGGAAAGGTTACCCAGCCTGCGGCACCACCATGCGTGATGGTGACCTCATCGCTGTAACTGAACAATGACCCCGGCTTACTGGCTGAATCATTGTACAAACAGAGGCGTAGAACCAAGTCTGTCGATAGCCCGGAAGGGCTGATGTACATAGCGAATGAGGTCAGTGTGCCGCCACCGGCTGGCATTGTGTAGGGGCCTGTTGCCGCTGTGTACCCGGAAGGGGTTGCCGAGTTGTTAGCACCGATGGTTGCGTATCCAAGGTTAGCCATAGATTCCTACAGCTTGAAGATCCAAGGGGTCGTTGCCTGCCACTGAATAGTAATATCCCCGCCATTAGGCGTGACACTGAATCCATCAATGTAGGCAATCAACGGTGAAGTGGTTGAGACTCCTGTATCCTTGTAAATCGCCAGCGAATCAATAGCCGCCCCGGTGGGAACAGCCGTGAACACGGCATCGGCCGCATCGAGCGTTCCGCCACTCAGAACTTTGGTGCCAAGGGTTACATCTGTGCCAATAGCCGCCGGAAGTACGTTGACATACTGGTCGGTTTGGCTCAAGGTGTAGCCAGATTTCCGTAGCAGCCTGACCTTTACGGTGTCAGTGCTGAGGTTGATGCTGCCCCCGCTGAATGCCTCAAGGCCCTTATCCCAAAAGGCGGACATTAGAGGGTCACCACCTGATGATTAGCCTTCAACTCGGCAACCTCGGCGTCGGTGTAGTCCCGACTGAGGGTGCCAGTAGCATAACCCCGGTGGATGAAGCGGTCGGCCAGTTCCACAGGAAGATCATAGACCTCGCCCGCCACCAACTCGTCTACAGAGGCGATCATGGTTACTCTGATATGGGACGAATCGGGGCCGGGTTCTGACCCGCGCCTGAAAAAGGCGAATAGTCCCATTCAGCCTCCTCTAGTTCTTCGTCAATTTGTGCCCTGATTGAGTCTTTTTCCCTCCGCAGCCGTGGTTTTGGCCTGCGATTGGTGTCTGACTCCCAATAATCCTGTTCTTTGTACATAGGTTGGTGGCCGGAAGCCCCCACCACTGCATTCCGGCAATCGCCATGCTCTTAAAGTCCCTTGCAGGCGACGCCCTACCGCTTTAAAAGTTAGCTAACTTCTAAAAGTATACCCTCTAAGAAAGTAGTGGTACTAATGTTACTACATTTCTGTATAGTGGTACTACCTTTAGAAGCTTCTAAAAGAGTGTCTACTATATAAATCGTCACGAGAGGGGGTTTTTATGCAGGGGTCAGTGAGAAAAAGCCGCTATTTGCGGAAACTTTGTGTCAAAGGGTCTGATTTTTGTACCCTTGAAGCCTGTTTTGACCCTTTTAGAAGTGATACTAACCCTGTG
>Ga0058863_10141662_pt1 | contig 13158 bp, 10 predicted proteins | sample SwirhisoilCB3_FD_61025 | JGI IMG/M metagenome (GOLD analysis project Ga0058863, IMG submission 61025) | Switchgrass rhizosphere and bulk soil microbial communities from Kellogg Biological Station, Michigan, USA for expression studies - soil... | ecosystem: Host-associated > Plants > Roots >...
GGCGGCGAGATCATGACCGTGCTGCAAATGGCCATGATGGGCGGCATTACATATGAGCAGATACGCTATTGCGTATTTGCCCACCCGCTGTATGCCGAGTCGTTAAATAATTTATTCATGACCTTAGAAAGTTAAGTCGACCGCGAATGATAAAGGCTGAACACGTGGCTAAACATTTTGGCCAAACCAAAGCGGTTGACGGCATTTCTTTTGAGGTCAGCGAGCACGAAAACCTGGTCCTGCTGGGTACCAGCGGCTGCGGCAAAACCACCACGCTGAAAATGATCAACCGGCTGATAGAGCCGTCGTCGGGAAGGGTTTTTATCGGCGGTAAAAACATTACGGAGCAATCCCCCGAGTCGCTGCGCCTGGGCATTGGCTATGTGCTGCAAAACAACGGCCTGTTCCCGCATTATACCGTCGCCGAAAATATCGCCATCGTGCCGCGGCTGTTAAAGTGGGATCATGGGCGAATCAAAAAACGGACTTCGGAACTGCTTGAAAAATTGCACCTTTCGGACCAGTATCTAAATGTTTACCCGAACGAATTAAGCGGCGGCCAGCAGCAGCGCGTGGGCCTTGCGCGGGCGCTGGTTGCCGGTCCGCCGGTATTGCTGATGGACGAGCCCTTCGGCGCGCTGGATAACGTGACCAGCTAAAAACGGAATTAACTTATTGTCGTTTCGATAGCTAAAAGAAAGCCACGCTGTAAGCAGCAAAAAGAAGCCGGATGCGGCGCCTAATAGCCGGTTAATATATTCCGTCCAGGTTTTAGCGGCGTTAAACTCCTCGGGCACTAAAATGGATTTATCACCCCGGATGCGACGCGCAAGCTCAGTAAATCCAAACACATCCAATGTTTTTGCAAATTTTTGGTTTTTGGCCAGCCGGCCGTCAACATATTTTTGCTTATAATTTTTTGGCAGATCGGAACTGTTTGCAGGCGGTATATACCGTCCAAAACATTTAGGCCAGTCGGGACAACCCATACCCGAACCTGTGCTGCGCACTACGCCGCCAGCCAAAATCAATACAAAAAGCAGGATAATTGTTATAAGATTTATCTTTTGAAACCTGTTTTTGGACGCGGATTTGCTCATTCTTTCGATAAGTCATGAGTTCTAAGTCTTAAGTTAAAAGTCAATGTTCTTAAAACTTTAGATTTTATGACGTTTTGTATGGGTGATATTTTTTTAAAAAATAAATAACGGACAATTATTGCGTTCGCCTATAAAATATTCCGGAGGTCATGTCATTAAGTTAAGGATAATACCATTTTTTAAATAGCGCCGTCAGGTGCTATAGGTCGGTAGAAAATTCAATTTAACCCGTTAGGCGTACCGTCAGGTACGCAACTTCGCGAAGTTCCGCACCTACGGCGCGGTATCGTCGGGCTTTTTCCCTCTACTACCGACCTGCGACTCCTACGGAGCCGATTTCTTACCTTAATGACATTGCCTTAGGGATCATAAAATACGCTTACCCCTACAAAACGTCATAGAACCAAACTTCATCTCGACTTAAGACTTAGGGCTTCAGACTCAAGACTTTATTTTACCTGTTCGTTCGCTTTTCGGGCGTTCTCCCACTGTGTATGCTGTTCAAGCCCGGCCGGGTTATCTTCAAAATCATGAGGAAGATTTGAGCTCATGGTTTGTGAAAATGGTACGGTTTGCGGTATAAAGTCTTCATCAGCTCCAGGTTTGCTGTAATCATACGGCCAGCGATAAACTGTAGGGATTTCGCCGTGCCAGTTACCGTGTATGTGCTCAATAGGCGCTGTCCACTCAAGTGTGTTTGCATCCCAGGGGTTTTGAACAGTTTTTTTACCCCAAAAAATGGAATGAATAAAGTTGAATATGAATGCCACCTGCGCCATACCCGAAACGATAGCCGCCCAGGTAATAAACGTATTCACGGTTAACCAGCGTTTCATCGATTCAAATTCGGTAAAGGCATAGTACCGGCGCGGAACGCCGTCGAGGCCCATAAAGTGCATCGGGAAAAACACCAGATAGGCGCCGATAAAGGTTAGCCAAAAGTGCAGGTAGCCTAAACGCTCGTCCATCATACGACGGAACATTTTAGGGAACCAGTGGTACACGCCCGAAAGCATCCCAAAAATAGCCGCCGACCCCATTACCAGGTGAAAGTGCGCCACCACAAAATACGTATCGTGCAGGTTGATATCTAAAGCAGCATTACCCAGGAAAATACCTGTTAACCCGCCTGATATGAAGAATGAAACCATGCCAATGGCAAAAAGCATAGCCGGCGTAAAGCGGATATTGCCCCGCCACAGCGTGGCGAGCCAGTTGAACGTTTTTACCGCCGACGGGACCGCTATTATGAGCGTGGTTATCATAAACACCCCGCCAAGGAACGGATTCATCCCCGTCACAAACATGTGGTGCCCCCAAACGATAAATGACAGCAGCGTAATGCCAATTAACGAGTAAACCATGGCATGGTAACCAAATATCGGCTTGCGCGAGTTTACGGCTATAACCTCGGAGGCTATACCCATGGCCGGCATAATAACAATATATACCTCGGGATGCCCCAGGAACCAGAACAGGTGCTCAAACAATATCGGGCTGCCGCCTACAAAAGGCTGTACCTGGCCGTTCAACACAATATCTGAAAGGTAAAAGCTGGTGCCGAAGCTGCGGTCGAAGATCAATAAAACAATACCGGCAACCAGTACAGGGAAAGATAATACGCCTAATATAGCAGTAAGGAATAAAGCCCATACGGTTAAAGGCATTTTCCACAGATCCATCCCCTTGGTACGCATGTTTAATACGGTACTTACATAATTAATACCACCCATTAATGACGAGGCCACAAAACACACCATGCTTATCAGCCACAGCGTCATTCCCTCTGCAGAGCCTGACATGGCCTTGGGCAAAGCCGATAACGGCGGATATATTGTCCAGCCGCCGCTTGCAGGGCCCTTTTGTACAAAGAATGATGAAAGCATAATAATACATGCTGTAAGGAAAAACCAATAGGACAGCATATTTACAAATGGCGATGCCATATCGCGCGCGCCCACCTGCAATGGTATTAAAAGGTTGGCGAATGTACCGCTCAAGCCCGCCGTAAGCACAAAAAACACCATGATGGTACCGTGAATGGTTACCAGCGACATATAAAAATCGGCGCTTAACCGGCCGCCTGGAGCAAAGCGCCCAAGCAATGTTTCCAGCAGCGGAAATGACTTATCGGGATAAGCCAGTTGTATCCGAAACAGTATGGACAGTGACATGGCAATAAACGCCATAATGATACCTGTTACCAGGAACTGCTTGGCAATATATTTATGATCCTGACTGAATACGTAGGTATTTAAAAATGTTGCTTTATGGTGGTGTTCGTGACCTTCCTCGTGATGTACAACTCCGTGATCGTGAACTGCTAATGTTGACATATTTCGCTATTCTTAGTATTTTAATTGTTTAACGCTAACCTGGCTGACGGCACTTGTTTAAAATCCGTGGGTTTTGCATCCACAAATTTTAATTCTTTTTTCAACTGATCGGTTAAATATGGTTTTTGCCTTGCTATCCAATCCTGGTATTCCGGTTCCGAAACTACCCGTACTACCCTTTGCATATTGTAGTGCGCGCTTCCGCATATCTTATTACAATAAAGCAGGTATTCAAATTTCGGATTGTCTGTTTTCATCCTCATTTCTGCGGTTGTGATTGTCGGGACAAACTTTATAAAGGTAGGTAAGCCCGGCACGGCATTGAGCTGCACACGGAAGTGAGGCAGGTAAAAGCTATGAATAACATCAAGGGCATGCAAATTTATGCGTATGGAATGATTTACCGGCAGCACAAGGGTATCGGCCTGCAAGTCGTCAAAACTGTTCCGGTCTTTGTAATCAACACCCAGTTTATTTGAAGCGGTTACGAGGGTAAAATTAACGTTGCCCAATTTACCGTCCTTGCCGGGATAACGAATTTCCCACGCAAACTGGTGGCCGGTAACATCAATGTTCAGGTCATTTTTTGCCGGCGTAGTATCCATTACCTTTTGCCATGTAAAAAATCCAAATACCACCAGCATCGTTAAAACAATTGCAGGGATAATGGTCCATATCTTTTCGATGGTATTATTATGCGGATAGAAATAGGCTTTACGCTTGTCAGATCTGCGGTAGAAGAATAGAAAAGCGAATAATGCTATCTGGGTGATAAAAAATACGATCAGCGTGAGTACCGTTGTAAGATCGAACATGTCGTCGATCGCGCCGCCCTGAGCTGACGCCGCCTCCGGGAGCGTCATGCTGCCCTGTACCGTTAACGACCAAACAGCCCCGCAAAGCCCAGCCACTAAAAATATTATACAGGCTATACCCATTATATTATTCCAGTTGATGCCCTTTTTACCCTGCATTTTTTGGCTCAGGTCATACACTTTTAATATTTTACCTAATATTGCTATGCACAGGCATGCCACAAAAAATAGCAATACATAATACGCAACACCGGCCCACATATCACTCTTTTCGGCACCAGTAACACTCGCCGCTGTACTTATGCTTTGCGCCATTACCACACCGGTGCCCGAAAGCATCATCACAGCAAGCAGCGATTGTATTTTTTTAGAAGTTATGAGTTTTTTGAATCCCATTTTAAATGTTTGTTTGGTATTCTCTTATTTGTGCAAAAATAACAATTATTATATGTGATGATGAAGGCTCTCTTCCAGCAGCGGGTGCCTTTTAGGCGCCAGCGACTTAAATTTGCTTAGTGCATTCAGCATCAGAAAGGTAAATAACCCTGCGAAACCTATCAGTACGGTAATTTCAATCGGCCCGATCTCGGTATACCAGTGTGATTGCGGCCCTACGGCGCCCGGCATTACCATTTGGAAATAATCGAGCCAGTGACCCAGTATCAAAATAATACATGCAACCTTTAATACTTTTACCGCCCTTTTGGAATCGCGCGACATCAGCACCAATAAAGGAGCTCCAAAATTGATGATGATATTTAACCAGAACCAGGGTTTAAACTCGGGTTCCCACCTCCTGTAAAAATAGGCTGCTTCTTCCGGAAGATTGGCATACCAGATAAGCAGGAATTGCCCGAACCAAAGGTAAGTCCAAAAAATGGAGAAGCCGAACAACAACTGCCCCATATTGTGCAGGTGATCCTGGGTAACCCATTGCATATAGCCTTTTTCGCGCAGATAAATCAATGTAAGCGTAATAACCGCCATGCCGCTTACCCAAAGCGCCGCAAAGTTGTACCATCCAAACATGGTTGAAAACCAATGTGCCTCTAACGACATGATGCTATCAAAAGCAAACAGCGGTATGGTAAAGCCGAAAATCACCAAAAATATACACGAGATTTTAAAGCTTTTGTTATAGTTGAACATGCCGCCCAACTCGTCTTCGTTGTTTGAATATTTCACCAGCAACCATCCCAAAAAGCTATAACTGGCCAGGTAAATAACCAGGCGGGTCAGGAAAAACGGGATATTTAAAAAGCCCGATTTACCGGCTATAACCGCATTATAATTTTCGTTACCGGGAGTTGTAATGCCTTTTAACGCCCACTGTTTATATAAATAGGGAATAACGGTTTGCTTACCCTCTTCATTAAGGCCGGGATGTGTTATAAATAAACCGGCACATATAATTACCAATAAAATAACGGCCGCCACCGGCAAAACCCTGGCAAATGCCTGCGGAACCCGAAGAATGGAAGCCGACCAGCCTGCCTGCGCCACATATTGAACGGCGCAAAAGAATATACCGCATATACAAACGCAGGCAAAGTAATAACCCATTACCAGCATGTTTGCAAAAGTGCGCTCGCCGCTGCCCGATAAAAAGCCGTAAAGTATTCCAATTACACCAACAACGATCATAACCAGGCTCCAGGTTTTAGCCTTGCCTGTAAATTCATATTGGTTGTCGAAACTATAAGAAGTCTTCATTAAAAATATACTTATAAAGTTTGTAAATGGTGTACATACATCACAACCTTCCAGCGTTCCTGAGGATCGAGCTGCGAAGCATATGATCCCATTGCGTTTAGGCCATAAGTAATAGTATGATAGATTTTACCGTCTGTCAGATCTTTCATCGCGCCGCCGCGTGAGGATTGCCCTTTTGAATACGATGGCGGAGGCGGAAAACCGTGTGCCACTACCAGCCCGTCACCCTGTCCCGTCATTCCGTGGCAAGGGGAGCAAAAGTGTTGAAACAAGATCTCGCCATCAGCCATATTTTGCGGCGTGGCAGGCAGCGTGTTTTTTACCTCAGCACCGGCTTTTTCATAACCGTCCTTTGTGTTTGGATAATCAAACTTCACAAACCCGACCGGGACAGTACCCGCGGGCGGAACTTGCGCTGTTTTACCATCCTTAAAATTAGGGTTCTTCTGATCCGGATCGTATGCGATATGTTCGTACATATTGGGGGCATATTCCCAGCCGGTGCTTCTTTTATCCTTGCACGATGTAATAATAATCGTTGCAACGATAACAATAGCCGTTGTACCCAATATTTTAATCTTATTCATAGCTAACATATTTTCTGTCGTTATGCTTAACTTCTACTGCTCCAGCTTCTTTTAATAAATTAGTTACTTCTTCATGCGAAACATTTCCCTTGGCGTCAACGGCAATTACAAACCTATCATCCGTAGCCCTGAAATCCATCACTCTCGGCGCGCGTCCCGGAAAAAGGTGCGTGGCGTAAAAGAAGGTCAATGTCATACCAAAGGCGGTAAATAATACGGTCCATTCGAATGTGATCGGCACAAAATCAGGGATAGCGAACGCGGGCTTTCCGCCGATGTTCATAGGCCAGTCGTGTACAAGCATATAATACGCCATGCTGAAAATGGTAGTACCGCCAAGGCAGCCAAACATAAATGCCGCGTAACCCAGGCGCGAGTCTTTCATGCCCAGCTTTGCTTCAATGCCGTGTATGGGCATAGGCGTATACACATCGTAAATCGGGATGCTGTTCTTTTGTAATTTGTCGATCCCGTCCATCATTTCGTCGGGATCGGCAAAAAGGCCTAAAATATATTTGGTGCTGCTCATTTTTATAATTTTTCGTAATCAGCCATCTCCACGGTATCAAAGTGGGTCAACGCCTCCTTATAAAACTCAACTTGTTCCTTATCCTGTCCGCCATGTTCCAGTAATTTCTTTTTCGCCTGCTCGCTTGTGGCTTTTAATATCAGTTTTACTTCGGCCATCGCAATGGATGGGAACACCCTGATAAACAACAGGAACATGGTGAAAAACAATCCGATCGAACCTATAAATACGCTCATATCAACCCAGGTTGGATAAAACATGGCCCAGCTTGAAGGCAGGTAATCGCGGTGGAGCGAGGTAACGATAATTACAAAACGCTCAAACCACATCCCGATGTTTACAACAATTGAAAGCACCCACGCGATCACGATATTTGTGCGCACACTCTTGAACCACATCAGTTGGGTCATCAATATATTAATACCATACATCATACAGCCTGCCCACCAGTATGGACCGATAAACCTGTTGAGGAAAGTATACTGCTCGTATTCGCTGCCTGAGTAGTAGGCAATAAAAAATTCGGTTAAATATGCCACACCTACGATGGAACCTGTTAACAGGATGATCTTGTTCATCGCTTCGATGTGGAACATGGTGATATAGTTCTCTAACCCTAAAACTTTGCGGGTAACCAATAATAAGGTTTGCACCATGGCAAAGCCCGAGAAGATAGCCCCGGCAACGAAGTATGGCGGGAAAATGGTTGTATGCCAGCCTGGCTCGAGCGAAGTGGCGAAGTCCATGGATACGATGGTGTGAACCGAAAGTACCAGCGGCGTTGAAATACCGGCCAGGATTAAACATACGGCTTCAAACCGCTGCCATGTTTTTACAGAGCCCGTCCATCCAAAAGACAAAACCGAGTAAATACGGCGGCGTATGCCATTTGCCCTGTCGCGGATGGAAGCAAGGTCGGGTAATAAACCGGTGTACCAGAACACTAACGATACTGAGAAATAAGTTGATATCGCAAACACGTCCCATACAAGCGGCGAGTTAAAGTTAACCCATATAGAGCCGTATTGGTTGGGCAGCGGCAGTGGCCAGTAAGCCAGCCACGGGCGGCCCATGTGCGATACAACATACGTAGCGGCGCAGATCACCGCGAAGATGGTCATGGCCTCGGCAGAGCGGTTGATGGAGTTTCGCCAGTTTTGACGGAACAGCAATAATATAGCCGAGATAAGCGTACCGGCGTGACCAATACCTACCCACCATACGAAACCGGTGATATCCCAGGCCCACCCTACAGTTTTATTCAATCCCCATTCACCAATTCCATACCAAAAAGTCCAGCTCACGGCGAATACCCAAAGACAAGCACCTAACGAAGCCACGCTGAAACCTATCCACCAGGCTTTTCCCGGCATCTTTTCTACCGGGCGCAATATATCATTGGTGATCCTGGCGTACGTGATGTCTTCGCCCGTTATTAACGGTTCCCTGATTATTGATTCACTATGAGATGCCATATTTTAAATTCTCTCTTGTAATTAATGTTAAGCTTCTGTTTCAGATATATTTCTAACCTTAACCTGGTACCCAATACCCGGCTGCACGTTTAACTCTTCCAAAACATAATAAGTTCTTTCGCTGTTCAACGCCTTTGAAACTTCAGAGTTAGGATCGTTTTTGTTACCGAAAATGATCGCGTTGGCAGGGCAGGTTTGCTGACAGGCCACTTGTATCTCGCCATCTTTGAGCGGACGTTTTTCAATTTTCGCTTTTAGCTTGCCTGCCTGGATACGCTGGATACACATGGAGCATTTTTCCATTACCCCCCTGAAACGCGTAACCACATCGGGGTTAAGCACCAGCAGCGTATGTTCCTGCTGAAGATAATTTTCAAAACGCGAGTCGTTCCAGTAGTTGAACCAGTTAAACCGGCGCACTTTATACGGGCAGTTATTGGCGCAATAGCGCGTACCTACGCAACGGTTATACGCCATGTGGTTTAAGCCTTCGGACGAATGCACGGTGGCCAATACCGGGCACACCGTTTCGCAAGGCGCATGATCGCAGTGCTGGCAAAGCATCGGCTGGTAAACAACCCGCACATTATCAAGATCATCCAGCTTGAGCCGGGAGATATCTCTTTCGCGTGTCACACCGGCATTGCCGTCGTCGTTAAAACTGTAATAACGATCAATGCGTATCCAGTGCATTTCGCGGCGGCGTTTAACCTCATCTTTTCCAACAACGGGAACGTTGTTTTCGGCGTTACAGGCAACTACGCAGGCCCCGCACCCGGTACAGGCGTTCAGGTCGATAGCCATTACCCAGTTATAGGCCGGCCTTTCGTACTCATCCCATAACGAATAAACTTTGTGATCCTCGCTCCTGCCGGTGTTTACCGACGGATTTTTAAGGTATTCTGTAAAGGTTGCTTCTTTTATAATGCTGTTACGTCCCTCGATGGAGTGATGCGTTTGCGTTTGCGCGAGCGGCGAATTACCACCGGCCGATGTTAGAGTGGCGGTAGCGCTTGCCTGGAAAGTACCGTTGCGCAAGCTATAAAAAGGAAATGCGTTTTGCCCTACATTTTTTCCTACCGGTCCTGCCGCGGTACGTCCATAGCCTACGGCCACAGAAATTGTACCTTGTGTTTGACCGGGCTGCGCCAGCGCCGGCAGTGTTACCGAATAACCGTTAGCGTCAATTTTAACCAGGTCGCCATTCGCATATCCCCACCTGCCCATATCAGCGGGAGCCATGGCGGCAAAATTATCCCAGGTAACTTTTGAAACCGGATCGGGTAACTCCTGGAGCCATGGATTGTTGGCTCTTTTGCCATCGCGCATGGCTAACGTTTGATAAACCTGCAGCTCTACTTTATTGCCCGATGCAAGCTGGCTGCTGTGATCCAAAATAGTTTGTGCAACTGCGTTAAGATCATGGCTGAATGTATAGGCGCCTGCAGGCTTGTCGGTTTCTTTCACAAAACCGGTTTGCAGCAATGCTTCCCAGCCTTGCTGGCCTGATAACCCACCCTTTGCAAGCAGCGTTTTATCCCAGTTATTTCGTAAGTAAGTATAATAGTCCTTAACTGCACTGCCCGACCATATCATCAAACTTTGCTCGGCCTGGCGGGTATCGTATACAGGATTTATAGCGGGCTGTTGTATCGTGTAATATCCTTCTACGGCGTTGTCATCGCCCCATGCTTCAAGATAGTAATGATTGGGTGCATTAACGTTGCAAAGACTTGCTGTTTCGTCAAGGTAGGTATTGAACGATACTTTTAAACGCACCTTTTTTAAACCGTCGGTAATATCCTTGCTTTTATAATAGTCGTAAGCTGGGTTAGCATTGAGGAAGAAGACCGCATCAACCTCGCCCCCGTTCATTTCGTTTACCACTTCTACCAGGCCGGCATCATTACCATTATATTGGTGCGATGGGTTATCCAAATCGATGGTTGTGCCATAGCTGCCCAATAATGAGTTGATAGCGTTAACCAATATCTGCGTGGCCACGTCATTTGAGCCGGCAACAACAAGCGCCTTACCTTTTGCCGCTGTCAATTCCTTTGCCGCAAGCGTGATGGCATTATTAGCAGCCTGGTTATTTAATTTTTTTGATCCCGGCAAGGTAGTTCCTGCAATAGCATTGTATAAATTGACCAATGCAATGCCCTCTTCCGAAGGTTTAATGGGAATTCTCACATCAGCGTTGCTGCCGGTTACGCTCATCGAGGTTTCGATCTGGATGTGGCGCGACATTTTTTTGGCCTGCAGCGATTTATTATTGCGGTTTTGTACGTACTGGTGTATAAACTCGGCCGGCGATATCCAGCTGCCGAGGAAATCGGCGCCAAAACTTACGATAATGTCTGCCTTGTCGAAACGGTAATGAGGCAATACCGGCTTGCCGAAACTGTTTTGATTTGCCTGGATGATGCCGGTATATGATACCGCATCATAGGCAACATGTTTTGTGTTGGGATATTGCGCAATAAAGTCGGCTATAACAGCCAGCGTTGTGGGGCTGCTTATGGTTGACGAAATGATCCGTATTTTTTTACCGCCTGCTTTTATCGCGGCGAGTTCCTTTTTAACAAAATCATCGATCATGTCCCAGCCGTACTCCGAGCCTTCTTTCATCGGCGCCTGTAAACGGTTGCCATCATATAAGTCAAGCACCGATGCCTGCGCCTGCGCGCTTACACCGCCTTTTGACAACAGGTCGTTTGGATTGCCTTCAATTTTTATCGGCCGGCCCTCGCGGGTTTTAACCAAAATGGCATGCCCTTCGTAGGTTGAAGTATAATAGTTAGGCACGCCGGGGGTAACTTCTTCGGGTTTTATTAAATAAGGTATGGATTTATGAACAGGAACCTTTTGACAGGCAGCCAGGGTTACGGCGCCAACGCCAAAACCGAGTGCTTTTAAAAAGTCGCGGCGTGGGGTCCTGCCTTCCAGGCCGCCGCCGGTCAATACTTCTTCAATCGGGATCGGCTCCGCAAATTCGTGTTTATTTTTTTCAACAAATTCCGGGGTTTTGTTCAGCTCTTCTAAACCTTTCCAGTATTTTTTATTGCTATCCATTTAAGCTATATAAACTGTAATGCTAAAGTTCAACTATTAATAATGGCACTTGCCGCACTCAATACCACCCATAGCGGCGGCAGTAACTTTTTGACCGCGTTTAATCAGGTCGTGCACCTGTATCATATTCTGATAGTATGCGCTGCCCTTCATGTTAACGTTGGTGCGTTTGTGGCACTGTATGCACCATTTCATTGTCAGCGGCGAGTATTGATAAACCTCTTTCATGGTTTCAACAGGGCCGTGGCAGGTTTGGCACCGTAAGCCCGCAACTTTTACGTGCTGCGAATGGTTAAAGTAAGCAAAGTCGGGCAGGTTATGCACGCGGATCCACTGCATCGGCCTCGCCTTTGTACTATCGTATTTCATTGTCGACGGATCATATCCCAATGCATCATATATCTTATGTATCTCCGGCGACTCGGTTTTAACCGTTTTGTGGCAATTCATACATATATTTAATGAAGGGATAGAAGCGTTTTTTGATTTATACGCGCCCGAGTGGCAATACTGGCAATCAATTTTCATAGCACCGGCATGCAGGTCGTGCGGGAATTTTATAGGTTGTACCGGCTGGTATCCCGAGTGCACGTTGGTGTTCCATAAGGTTACCCATGTCCAGCTACCCAGTGCAATGGTGCCGCACAACAGTACAAAAAATACGAATTTTTTATTTTTGGCCAGTTTTTTTACCGTTGCAAAACGGTCAACCGGAACAGCCTCAACCTGGGGTTCCTCCTCAATAAAAATGCCCTGGCCTTTTAACAGCAGGCGCTCAAGCGTACCGATCACCTTATTCAGTACCAGGATAATGACAAAGGCCAGAATAATAACACCGATCAGCGCAAAAATCATCGTGTTGCTGGGTGCCGTTTCTACCGGGGCCGCGTTTGTTCCGGGCGTTTTAGCGGCGGCAGCCTGCTCCTTTTTCCACGTATCGCGTACATACGTAATAATATTCGTTGCATCCGCATCGGTAAGCTCAGGAAAAACCGTCATGTTCGACTGGTTGAATTTAGCGTAGATGGCAACCGCTTTTGGATTTTTGGCCGCTATCAGGGCCTGGTTGTTCTCTATCCATTTAACCAGGTATTTATCGTCGGTTTCCGATGATATCTGCGGGCCAAGTGGCGGGCCAACCAGTTGGGTCTCGATTTTATGACAAGTGGTACATTTCGATTTAAAAAGAGCTTCGCCTTTAGCAGCATCGCCTTGCGCGTACGCAGAGAACCCCCATAAAGCAAAACCGGCAAGCAGCAAAACCGACCTTGTAAATTGTTTTAGATTGAATGAGACACTCCCCATAAAATGTATTTATGCTAAATAATTTTTATTTTATTGAATTTACTCAAGCTTAGATGTATCGTCTTTGCGAGTTTTTTTCAGCCACAAAAGTAAAATTTATTACAGTATCCCTGACAAACTAATGACAGTAATATTAATTTATAATCGTTCTAAATTAACAAGTAAAGTGCTTTAAATCAAGTTTTAGGGGCATTTAGGCGTCAGCTGCGATGTTTGACAGATC
>Ga0058863_10140103_pt1 | contig 11819 bp, 10 predicted proteins | sample SwirhisoilCB3_FD_61025 | JGI IMG/M metagenome (GOLD analysis project Ga0058863, IMG submission 61025) | Switchgrass rhizosphere and bulk soil microbial communities from Kellogg Biological Station, Michigan, USA for expression studies - soil... | ecosystem: Host-associated > Plants > Roots >...
CGTCCTCGTCGGTGCGGCCGGATATTCGGGTTTAGGAACCGCACTCGGCACCTTCGCATTGAATGCCGCCGGTGCGGTCAGCGCCTTCATGTAGTGTGCGAGATGGGTAATACGGTGCGACTGCGGCAGACAGGTAAGGGAACGGACAGGCGGCTCGGCCAGGGTATGGTCGAGCTTGTCATCGTTCTGCCGCTGCTGCTCACGATCCTCTTCGGAACGCTCGACCTCGGTCGTGCTTTTTACACGTACATCGCCTTGACCAACGCCGCACGCGAGGCGGCGCGCTATGCCGCGGTAAACGACGCGAACGCATCCATTTCGAAGGTGCAAAACGAGCTTAACGGTCCCGGTGGTACGGACATCAGTGGCTGCGCCCCTGGATCGTTGACCTTCTCCGGCTCGGGAGGCGGCCGCGGCAACGCGTATACGGTACACGTCAGCTGTCAGTTCGTGCTCGTGACGCCGTTCATGAGCGCGATTGTCGGCGCAGTGGGAAACAAGATCACGATCAGCAGTACTGCGACGTTCGTTTGGGATTGAGCCGATGAGGAACGAGCGGGCGTGCATCAAACATTCGCGTTTCGAAACCGGCCAGGCGATGGTCGAGTTCGCGTTGACCGCCCTGCTCTTCTTCACGATCATCTTCGGCGTCATTGATCTCGGACGTGCCATCTTTGAATACAACCTTCTCGCCAGCAGCGCGCGCGAAGGTGCGCGCACGGCGATCATACAGAATTACTCCAACACCGATGTGATCAACCGGACGGTCGCTTCTTCTGCTGGATTCATCGGGAGCGGCGACGTGACGATCAGTGGGAGCCGTAGCTGCAATACCGATCCGTGCCCGAGCGTAACCGTCTCGGTTCAGCACACCTTCACGCCGGTTACGCCGCTGATCGGCACGTTGATCGGCGGCTCGATCACGCTGAGAGCGTCATCAACGATGGTGATGGAACGATGAAAAGACGACAGTCACGTTTGGTGCGCCACATCTACCTCACACGCCGCCAGGAGCGGGGCAATTACCTGGTGATCACCGCGCTGCTACTGACCGTCCTGATCGGCATGCTGGCACTCGTCGTCGACATCGGGTTTGCCGCCGGACAGCGACGCTTCATGCAGAATGGCGCCGACGCTGCCACCCTGGCCGCCGCGCGCATGCTGGCCGACTCAGTCTCGCCCTATCCCGCGGGTGGGGGGCCGTCCGGCTTCCCACACTTTTTTGGGGTGACTGACAAGGCAGTCTATGATGAAGCGCACCTGATCGCGAGCCAGAATCAGAATGCCGGCATCGCGGGACGAACGACCAACTTCACGGTCGTCCTCGAATATTGCGTCGCCGCCGACGATAACTCCTATGCCCCCAACGTTCCTGGTTGCACCGGCAGCTGGGTGACCAGCACGGATTCAGCCGCCAGTTCCCCGCCTGATGGGACTTATAAAGTCCGTGTGACTGTCAGCAGCACGATTACCACGATCTTCGGTGGAGCGATCGGGCGAAGTAGCACCGACACGTCGGGGCAGTCAATTGCGGTAATCCAGGGGGTCTGTCCGGAAACCATCGCCACCGGCAACATCTGGCCGTTCACCCTTTGGGACCACCAGGATTTTGGCACGGACCCCAATCAACTCTTTGAGCTCTGGGGCAGCAGGAATCCGCCCGAGCCAAATGGCACCGACAGCCAGTGGAAGAACGTTCTCGATCTCAGCCCCTCGACCGCCTGGTGCGACGGCCAACCTGACGATTATCCCTGGGCGGCCAATGCGACGATGGCGGGTATGGTGCTTGCTGGAACGAAGTGCACCGACGTGACGCCAAACTTCACCGGTACAGACAATACCTGGAATCGTGGTGCCTATGCCCCCGACCCACGTGGCGGGTGCTATGCCGGTACGTCGTCCAACCCGACCGATCTGGGCACCTGGGCATCGGCATCGTTCCAGGGAACGCTCGCGGTCGGCATGAAGATGCCGCTCTACTCGAAACCCGGCGATGGCGGCAGCAACGTTTCAGGTGGCATTTATGGCCCACCTCTTGGTCCGCTCAACGCGTGTTCAGGCACCTACTTCTTCAACGGCGTGACCGCGATCGATCCGGCCCACCCCACCTGGGGTGTTTATCGCGATGTCGTCGTCTTCACGTTCGACATCCCCAACGACGGGGGCCAGTACTTCTACAACCTGACGACCAAACAGTGGACCAATAGCAGCACAGGAAACAACAAGATGGGTCGAGTGCGTTTGATGCGCATTCTCCATTTCCGCATCTACCAGACCTACCCGTTAAGCGCGGCGTCCCGTGTATATGGGCGCGTGGTGAGTCCGGTCTTTCCGCCGGACTACAACCCACCGGGTTGCCCCGCCTTTGGCTCGATGGGCCCCGGCATTTACGGCAACGTCGTGCGGCTTGGTTCATGACATTGGCAGGTACTGCGAGTCGAACGAAGTTCGCGCGCATGGCGGAAATGGGAATTACCCCTAGCGCCAGGGGCGATCTTCCCCCTCGAGCGCTGGCGGAAGGCACTCATCACAGCGGCGGGACTCATCCTTAGACTGAAGCGTGAGGCGGGCGCACCGTCGATGGTTTGGAATCACGGAGGAACGGGATGCGCAAACGGGCAGCGACGATAATTATGACGGTCGGCATCGCGCTCGCGCTGGTGGCTGGTTTGGGCGTCTTCGCCATGGCGCGTCAAGCCAAAGCCGATCGCACCGCGCAGGTGCCTCAGGTCCTGGTCGTGATGGCATCCCGGGATATCGCCGACGGTACGGCCGTCACGGCCGATAGCCTGACGATGCAAGCGTTCCCGGCTGACTTCGTGCCGCATGGCGCCATCGCCGCCCCGGATGACGCGATCGGGAAATACACCACGACACAGATCACAAAGGGGCAGATCGTTCTGTCCAACCAGCTGTCGACAACATTGCGCGCCGGCAACCTCTCGCTCTCGGTTCCCGCGGGAATGGAAGCGGTGGCCCTGCCGATGACCGACTTAATGAGTAGCAACGGCGCGATCAAGGCCGGCGACCATGTCGATATCCTGCTCACGATCGATCTCGTCGAGATCAAGCTCGATACTGCCGGGGGTGCTGCCACGCCGCCGGATGCGGGCGGCAACGTCAAGAATCCGGTGACGCAGACGACGCTCCAAAACGTCGAGGTGCTCGCGGTGGGCCAAGCCGCCGACGATTCGAGCGGCAGCGGCTCCAGCGCGACGACGGTCGGCAGCACGAGTAGCACCTCCAAAGGGGCGGTGATCGTGTCGGTCAACCCGCAGGACGCGCTCGTTCTCAAATACGCCAAGGACTCGGGCGGCGTGGTCGATCTCGCGTTGCGCGCGCCTGGCGATACGCAGCCGGTCACGACCGACCCGGTTACGATCGATCGTCTCTTTGGCCGGTTCAACTTCCAGCGTCCGGGACCGCTTCCGTAGACGCGCCACGACTGATGAAGCTCGACCCGTACGAGGAAAGGAGCGCCACGATGAGCGGTAACTCGGGGAGCAGGATACGTCTCCTCTTGCTGGAGGATGGCCAGGGACAGGCGGAACGGCTGCGCGGACTCCTGCAGGCCGAGAACGTCGATCTCAGCGTCGCGTCGACCGATTTCGATGATGCGCTGCGGCAAGTTCGGAGTCTCGTGCCGGATGTCATGCTGGTGGCGCTCCTGGGGCCTCGTTCGGCCGATGTCGTCGAGCGTCTCGACGCGGTTTCCGGCGGAAACCCGATCATCGTGTTGCTCTCCCCTGAACAGGCTGAACATTCCCGGGAAGTGCTCCTCGCGGGCGCTCGGACGGTGCTCCCGTCTGATGTCGGCCGAGACGAACTTGTCGATACGCTGCACAGCATCCTGGAGCGCGACCGCCGCCGGCGTGCGGCGCTGGCGAAGGAGTTCGGCGTTGAGGTCGATCTCGGGCAGGTGATCGCCGTTCACGGCGCGAAGGGCGGCGTCGGCGCGACCGCCATCTCGGTCAACCTGGCGATTGCCATACTGCAGGCGACCCGGCGACGTGTGGCGCTGGTCGACGCCAATCTCTACTCCGGTGATGTCGCGGCGAGCCTGAATCTCATGTCGCGCAACAGCCTGGCTGACCTGACGCCGCATTTGAAGGAACTCGACCGCGATTTCCTCGACCGCGCCGCCGTGCATCACGCCAGCGGCGTGCGGGTCTTTCTGGCGCCGGATGATTTTGTGCGCGCCCAGGTCATCGAGGGGGAACACATCGCGCGTATCCTGAAGGTGATGCGCCAGCAATTTGACTACATCATCGTAGATACCTGCTCTCTTCCCGATCAGGTCACCTCGGCGGCGCTCGAAGAATCCGATCGGATTCTGCTCATCACGACACCCGAACTGCCGGCACTCAAGAACTCCGCCCGATTCATGCGGCTCGCCGGAGATTTCGGCTATCGGGACAAGATCGCTCTCGTGTTGAACCGAGGCAAGAGTCGCGGTGCGATCGGCCATAGCGACATCGAGGCTCATCTCCATGCACCGATCAACGTGACCATCGGCAGCGATGGACGCACGGTACCGGCGGCGATGAACGCCGGTGAGCCGGTGATCGGGCAGCGCCGGAGCCGCTTCGCGATTGGCATCTGGGCGTTGACGGCGATGATCACCGGCGTGCCGGTGCGCAAGCTGAAGCGTACCCGCGAACCGGCAGCGAGAACGCGATCTGACAACGTCGCCCGGCCACTGACGCCGATTCCTGTCCGTCAATTGAACCTGGCCGCTGATCCGGCCGCGGTCGCCACCTCGGAGCGCCAGATCGAGGCCGCTCCGCATCTAGAGAAACGCCTTCTGTCTCGGTTTCGCACTGGCCGGTAGCGATATCTCCCCGTTTGCGAGGAGCAGCAGATGACCTTTTCCGTTTCCTCACGATACACGGTTCCTCGTCCGACAACTCCGAACGAGCTGCAACGACCGGAGGCGTCTGGGGTTGATCCAGCGGTCGAGCCGCAAAGCGCGGTGATTTCAACGCTCCGATCCGACTTACAGCAATTGCGTGGTCGGCTCCTCCAACGGGTGATCGTCGAACTCGATCCGGGGATTCAAAGCGACACGACCCGAATCCGCCGGCAGATCGAAGAGGTTTTCAACGTCGCGCTCGCCGGGGAAGAAGTGCCGCTTCCGCGCATCGAGCGAAATCGCTTGCTCGACGCGGTAATTGCCGATATCACATCGTACGGACCGATCGATCCGCTACTCGCGGATGACACCATCACCGAGGTAATGGTGAACGGCCCCGATCAGGTCTATGTCGAGCGCGGCGGTCTGCTCTATGAGACCGACGTCAAGTTCGACAACGACGACCACGTGAAGCGCATTATCGATCGGATCATCGCCCCGCTCGGCCGGCGTTGCGACGAAAGCTCGCCGATGGTGGATGCGCGCCTGCCCGACGGTTCGCGCGTCAACGCCATCATTCCACCCCTCTCGTTGCTGGGACCGACGATGACGATCCGAAAATTCTCTCGTGATCCCCTGAAGGTGGCCGATCTCGTCGGGTTCGGCACGATCTCTCCTGAGTTCGTCGAATTCATCCAGGCGTGCGTGCGCGGTCGCCTGAATATCTTGCTCTCCGGGGGCACCGGTTCCGGCAAGACCACGTTGCTCAATGTGCTCTCTTCATTCATTCCGAGCAACGAGCGGATCGTGACGATCGAGGATGCCGCTGAGCTGCAACTGCAGCAACGGCACGTGGTGCGGCTGGAAAAGCGCCCACCGAATATCGAGGGCAAGGGCGAGGTGACGATCCGCGACCTTGTCATCAACTCGTTGCGTATGCGGCCTGATCGGATCATCGTCGGTGAGGTCCGCGGTTCCGAAGCGCTCGATATGTTGCAGGCGATGAATACCGGCCACGACGGCTCGATGACCACCGTCCACTCCAACAACCCGCGCGACGCGCTCTCGCGTTTGGAAACGATGGTATTGATGGCCGGCACCGAATTGCCGTTGCGCGCGATCCGCGAGCAGATCGTCGCGGCGCTCGACCTCGTGATTCACCAGGAACGCATGCAGGATGGCACCCGTAAGGTCGTGCGAGTCAGCGAGGTTCAGGGGATGGAGGGGGATGTCGTGACGTTGCAGGACCTCTTCGCCTTCCAGCAAACCGGGCTCGAGCAGCGGCGCGTCGTGGGATCGTTGCAACCGGTCGGGCTGCGCCCACGATTCCTGCCCAAGCTGGAGGCACTCGGCATCCATCTGCACTCGACCGTTTTCGGTACCACCGACTTCGTCATTGACGACGGAGCCCGCATAGCCAGACGAGCCTAGGAGGTCACGTGGAACAGCCGATCTTGGTCGCCGTCATGCTCTCCGGCGCGGTCCTGCTGGTTGCGGCCAGCATGGTCGTCCGTCTCGGAGCACGCTCCCGAGAAGCGCGGCTGGCGCATTTCATCGGGAGGTTCCACACCATCGATGCCATGGCGATCGACGAGCCTGGGACTGGCTGGCGGGAGGCCTTGTCCGCACGGTTGAATCGCACGATCGCCCGCCGTGACTACGTCCAGGCAACGCGGATCGACCTCGTGCGCGCAGGTTTTCAGGTCAAGCCGACGCAGTTCTTCCTTATTCGGCTCATCCTGGCGCTGGTTGGAGCGCTGCTGGGAATGATCCTGCTGCGAGGCGTGGGCACGGTTGCGTTACTGGCTGGTGCTGTTGGCGGCTTTGTCGGCTGTTACCTGCTCGTCCAGCCATACGTCGCCTTCCGGCAGCGCAAGCGGCTCGATGCCTTCGAAAAGCTGTTCGCGGACGGCCTCGACATCATGGTCGGCGGTCTGGAATCGGGCTCGAGTCTGACGGCCGCCGTCGAGCTGGTCAGCAGGGAAATGCCGGCGCCGCTGTCGACCGAGTTCAGCCGGGTGGTGCGTGATGCGAGCCTCGGCATATCGTACGAGGATGCGTTCAACGGGATGTACGAGCGCGTTCCGAGCGACGACGTCGGCATGCTGGTGAGCGCCGTCAGTGTGCAGTTTCGAGTTGGCGGCAATCTGGCGACGGTCCTCCGCACGTTGAGCGAAACCGTACGCGACCGCCAGCGTATTCGCGGCGACATCAAAACGCTGACGGCGCAGCAAAGCATGACTGGCTGGCTCATTACCGCTATACCGTTCTTCATCGTTGTTATGCTGCTGGTTATCAATCGCGCCTACATGTCTCAGGTCTTTCAGCCCGGTCCCCAGCGCATTATCGCGGGGATCGGCGTGGTGATGATCGTCATTGGAAATCTGGTCATCCGTCGCATTCTGCGCATCAAGGTGTAGGCGCGGAGAACCCCTAGGTGCGACTGGGGATTCTTGCTGACATGCGAGGGGTGTCAACGCTCATGGCTGCTGGTGGTTCGGTCACTAGACTGAACAGAGAAGAATCTTTCATCTGTGATGGAGGTCGTGCGTGATCACGTTTGCACGTCCAAATCGATTCGGCCGGATCGGCCGTCTGCTGAGCATCATCGTACTGTTACTGGTGCTCGGTTTCTGTCTGGCGCCGGATGTGCGTGCGGACGGTGGCCCGCAACTCAACGTGATCGACGTCAACACGACCAGCTATCCGGCGATCAAGGTCACCGTTGAGGCGCTTGGGTCCGACGGTCTGCCGATAACCGGGCTCACCGGTGGTGCGTTCGCCGTTGATGAGAACGGCCGGAAACAAACGGTCGATTCCGGCGACGCGCTGCAGGCCAGCACGACACCGTTGACCGTTATGCTGGCGCTCGATACCAGCCTGAGTATGGCCGACGCGGGCAAGCTGCAGAGTGCCCAGGCCGCCGCGACCGCCTTCGTCAACCAGATGCGGCCGATCGATCGCGTCGGGCTGATCCAGTTCGGCAGCGAGTTCTCGCTGATTTCGCCGTTCACCAGTGACCACGGCGCGCTCATCAACCAGATCGGTCATCTCACGCCGCAGGGCAATACACGGATCTACGACGCGCTCTATCTCGCGCTGCAAGAAACCAAATCGGCCGACGGCAGCAGGGCGATCGTGCTCATGACCGATGGGCAAGACACCGAGAGCGCCATCGATCTGGCCCACGCGCTGGCGCTGGTTCACGCCAGCGGCATCCGCGTCTACACGATCGGGATCGGCAGCGATATCGACGCAAATGCGCTGAATCAGATCGCAATTCAAAGCGGGGGCCGTTCCTACAGCGCTCCCACGGCGCAAGACATCGGCTACGCGTTCCAACTCATGTCCAATCAGCTGCGCAATCGGTATGAGATCGACTACCGTTCTTCGGCGGCGGCCGCCATCGGATCGAACGTCGCCTTACGGCTGACCGCTCAAACAGCGCAGGGTCTGGCGAGTGCCAACACCAGCTACGTGACGCCGGCCTATGCGCGCTCATCCGGCACGAACGCAGCCGAAGCGCCAGCGCACGAATCGTCGGCGGTTCTCGGCTTGAACACCGCCTATGAGATCAGCGGGCTCGTCGCGCTCGGCGTGCTCCTCGCGGCCGGCGGGCTGGCGGTGGTGCAGTCGCAGCGCGAACGTCAGTCGCGGCTCGCCTTCTTTGTCGGCGGAGCGGCCAGCGAACATTCCGCCGCCGGAGATCGCTCGCTGTTCGGAGAGTTGATTGTCGGTGGAGCGCGCGTCATCACCAGTATCATCACGCGGATCCTTCCTCCCAGTCAGGTGCAAAACATCTCGCGACAGCTCATGCACGCCGGGAACCCGATGGGCTGGCGGGTTGCCCAATTCGTTGTCGTGAGATTCGTGCTGGGCATCGTGGGACTCGTTGTTGGCGTACTGCTCGCCCTTCGCATGGACAATCTCTTCCGCGGGTTGGTCGTGATCATCGCCTTCAGCTTCCTTGGCTATCGTGCGCCGACGTTTTGGATCAAGCGGCGTATCAAGGCGCGTCGGAATGCCATCCTCAGAAACCTGCCCGACGCGCTCGATTTGCTGACCATCTGTGTCGAGGCAGGGCTCAGCCTGGATGGCGCCATGCTCGAGGTGGTCAATCGCTGGGACACCGCGCTCTCGGATGAATTCGCCATCGTCCTGGCAGAGCTGAAGATGGGACGCGGACGGCGCGATGCGCTGCGCGGCATGTCCGATCGCATCGGCTTGCTCGAAGTGACGACATTCACCTCGGCGATGGTGCAAGCCGACGAGCTGGGCATGGGCATCGCCCGGACATTGGGGCTGCAGGCGCAACAACTCCGAATCAAGCGGAAGCAGCGCGCCGAGAAGCTGGCCCACGAGGCCGGGGTCAAGATGGTGGTCGCGATGGGCGTCCTGATCATGCCCGCGCTCTTCATGATAATCATGTCCCCAGCTGTGGTGCAGATTCGAACGATGTTTAGTGGCACCTAACGCGCGTGAGCGATCGGCCCGCCGGTCGTTGAGAGGGTAGGGTACGAGCAATGACGACGCAGAGGCACGCGACGACCACTAACGAGAGGCGGAGCGAGCATGCCGCACCGCGCATCAGCCGCGGTCTGCGCAACTGGGATGTCGCGCTTGGCTCGGCCTACGCCCGGCTCGCCAACCGGCCGTTTGCGCGCGTTGCCGGGCGCGTTCTCGTCGTGCTGTTGCTCACGCTGCTCCTGATAGCAAAATGGCAGGCGCTCAGTGTGCTACTCGGCCCCGATCGTCAACCGGCTCACGGAGGGAACGACTGGGCGGTTATTCTGAACAACGCCCTTCAGATTCCGTTCCTGGCTCTCGCGACCTTCCTCGTCGTCCGCCGCGGGCCGCAAGTTCAGGGCATCAGGCGGTTCAGCGGAGTTCTGGTCGCGTTGGGCGGGACGTTATTTCCATCGCTCCTGATCTATGACAGCGGTGCGGAATCGCGTGCGTCCGTCGCGCCATTCGCCGTCTTCTTGCTCTTGGCCGGGATGCTTTGGGCGATCTGGAGTTTGGCTGTCCTCGGGCGCTGTTTCTCCACGGTGCCGGAAGTTCGCGGCCTCGTGACGCGGGGCCCGTATCGGTGGGTGCGACATCCGATCTACCTTGGGGAAGTTGTCGCGACGCTCGGCGTGCTTCTTCCGGTCCTGTCCGTCTTCCACGTGGCCATATTCGCGATTTTTTGTGGCCTGCAACTCTGGCGCGCGCAGTACGAGGAAGGTGGGCTCAGCGCTACGTTCCCCGAGTATGGTGACTACCAGCGGCGCACTGCGCGATTGGTGCCTGGACTGTGGTAGGGCGACGCGACGAACCGATGATGAGCATTAAGACCGCCGACTCGATGAGCCGTGTCGCCTCGGATATCGCGCGCGAATCGCATCGCCCGCGTCCGCTGGCCATGCTGCTCACCGAACTCGATCGGTCGCTGCGCGACGGAGGGGTCGCGTCGCGTCACCCGCTGGCGACCGGCTTCCATGCGCTGGATCAAGTGCTGTCCGGTGGCCTGAAGCCTGGCGAACTGACGTTGATCGGCGGCGGTCAGGGCATAGGTAAGACCACGATGACGCTGCAGATGGCCCGTAACCTGGCGGCCGTAGGCGCGCGCGTGCTGTATGTCTGTTACGAGCATGAGGAGCAGTACCTGCTCAACCGTCTGCTCGCCATGGAAAGTCACGACCCGATCGCTGCCGAACTCGAAGAAGGAGTCCGGCTGCGCGATGTGGTGACGCACATCGAGCGCGCGGGGCTGCGGGAGAACGCCAGCTTGCGCGCACTGGTCGAAGAGGTTCCGGCCCTGGCTCGCGCGGCGGATCGGATGGCGCGCTATGCCGATCGCCTGCTTCTCCACCGTGGCTCGGCCACCTACACCGACCTGACGACACTGGCGGCGGAACTCGTTTCACTGCGCGATGCGTACGCGTCGACTCCTTGTGTGCTCTTCGTCGACTACCTCCAGAAAGTCCCGGTCTATCCGACCGTCGTCAGCGAGACCGATCGCGTGACGCGCGTCGTCGAAGGGTTGAAAGATTTGGCGCTGTCGCTCGGCTTGCCGGTCGTGGCGATCGTCGCGGCCGATAGCGACGGGCTGCGCGCTCCCCGTCTGCGCATCCATCATCTGCGTGGCGGCTCCGCGATCCTCTATGAAGCGGACTTGATCCTGATCCTCAACGAAAAGCATCGCATTGTCACCCGGCAGAACCTTACCTTCAATCCGCATCAGGCGCAGGCCTTTCATTCATGGGTCGTCTGTTCGATTGAGAAAAACCGAGGTGGACGGCAACTGGTGGACCTCGAGTTCCGCAAGCATTTCGAATACGCCTGTTTCGACCCTGATGGTCGACCCGTTACCGAAATGCTGATTGACGATCGAGTTCAGGTGGAATAAGCGGCGAGGAGGGGATGACGTGCTGTTGGTCGCGATTGTGCTCGTTAGCTTGCTCCTTGGTGCGTGCCTGAACCTGCTGATCGACCGACTGCCCCGCCGGCAGGTGCTCTTCGAGCGACCACACTGCTCGTCGTGTGGAGTGATCCGCTCGAACATTTCGCTGCTGCCGGTCGTCGGCTGGCTGCTGTCGCACGGCCGTTGCCAATCGTGCGGCTCATCGTATCCCCGGCGGGCGTTGATCATCGAAATAGGACTCCCGTTGGCCGGCATCGCGCTCTGGTACCGCGATGGAGTGGATGTGCATTTGTTGCTGCAGTTGTTGTTTGCCGCCTATTTCATGGCGATCGTCGCGATCGACCTCGAGCATCGCCTGGTGCTCAATCGGATGACCGCTGCGGGGCTGTTGGCAGCCTTCGTTATCGCGGCGGTGGGACTTGGCCCGTCATTGCCGGAGTCCATCGCCGGTGCGGTCATCGGATTTCTCTTTCTCTGGATCCCCTCGCTGCTATTGCCTGGAATGGGGATGGGAGACGTAAAGCTGGCCGCGGTGATCGGTGCGATCGTTGGATCATCGTA
>Ga0058863_10038862_pt1 | contig 11099 bp, 1 predicted proteins | sample SwirhisoilCB3_FD_61025 | JGI IMG/M metagenome (GOLD analysis project Ga0058863, IMG submission 61025) | Switchgrass rhizosphere and bulk soil microbial communities from Kellogg Biological Station, Michigan, USA for expression studies - soil... | ecosystem: Host-associated > Plants > Roots >...
GAGAAAAATTACAATTAAAAAAACCCCAATTAATTAATTAGCCCAGCACCTCAATTTAAAAATTAAAAATTACAATTACAGTATTTAAAAAATGCACGACGTGAGTTAAGGAAATAAAATTTAAAATTAAAACTTAAAAAATGCTGTTCACTATCATCATCATCATCATTTAAAAATCGGTTTCTTTGTTACTTAAAAATGCGTTAAGTCGGTTGTCCGTTAGTTATTAGTTTAGAAAAAGTCATCTTGAGTGTAATATTGGGCGCTCTTTGGTTGGCGTGGTTGCTTGGCGACCAATGGACGGCAGACTTGACGTGGAGCGGCGAAGGGTTCATCTCCTGGTGCGGGAACGCATTCGCAGATGACCGATGTCGCTGGTTGAGCGCTCTTCACAACACGTCTGGCCAACAACGATTTCAATGTCTTGGCTTCGTTGGTGGCGAATGGTTGAGTTGAAAAGTATGAACCGTCTGATTCTTGAGCGAGAGCGACGCAGATGTCCTTGGGGATGGCGACTTGACTGCGCATATCAGGTTGACCACGGAATTGCTTTTGGCTGACGTCCTTAGCACGGTAGACGGTATCAGCATCGACGCCGAAAACGCCGCGTGCTTTACCTTCGCTTGCGCTTTTAACTTGGATGGAACGGTCGTTGAGGACGTGGACGGTGATTCCTTGTTGGAGGAGTGCGCGTTGAATATCGGAGTATGCGAGTTTTTGGGATTGTGAGCACTTGGTGCATGTGATAAGGATGATGTTCTTTGATGCACCTGCGCGCCATGGGATTGAGTTGGCGGCGGTTGCCAAAGCGTGGAGAGCATCGGCAGCGCGTCCCTTGTTGGCGCGTGCACGGTATTCAATTGATTCGGTGGCCAAAACAACATCGTGGACATCGAACAACATCTTGGCGCGTGAGGTGTGGACGTGAGCTTCACCATTGTGACGTTCACCTCCGAAACCGACAACACCGTATTGGTTGTTTTCGAATCCTTCGTTGGCGAGTTCGCGTTCCATGTGACGGGCAACGTTGTCAATGTCTTGGACAATTGAGCGAGCACATTCGTGTTCTTCAATGACGTAGACAATGTCAGCGGAGCGGTGTCTGACTGGAACGTGTTGTTGGCTGGCGAATTGTTGACCGTTGGCACAAGTGAGGCATGATCGTGGGAGAGTCACATGCAACTTGTGGTATCTCAAGGCGGTGACGTAAGCGGAGGCGATTGTGCAGATGGCGCGTTTTGGTTGAGTGTGGCCTCGTGAAGCGGACATGTGACGCAAGCACATGCGGAAGTATGGGTCGGGTTTCACGACGGCGAAACCGGCGCGAAGTGGTGACTTTTCGGAGGCAAAGTGTTCGTGGCACAATTCGTATGCTTCAGTTCCGCGTTGGATTTCTTCGTGGCGGGCAACGTTGGAGGTGCGGCATGATTGTTCAGTTTCCCATGAGCGTGCAAACTCTTCAGCTGATGAAGCTTGTTGGGTGTGTCCTGGACGCATCCAATCGTTTTCTGGTTCGTAATCGTAGGTTCCCATAAGTCCTGCGGTTTTGCCGAAGAACCATCCGGAAACGGCGACGGTACAAACATCATGTGACAATTGGCATTCAACGATGAGTCCCTTCTTTCTGTCGTCAACGATGATTGAGTCGCTACGACGCATGATGGTGGTGGTGTCCAAGAAGAGTGGCAATTCAACATCGCGAGTATCCAACTTGACTAATTGTTGTTGTGGTGCAATTTCGATTCTGCGTGATCCCAATTCAACGATGATCGATTTCTTGACGCGTCCACTGTTGTCAGTGCCGCGGTATTTGGCAATCACAGAGAAGTTTCCGTCGACGAAGTCACGGGCGAGGAGGTAGGAGCACTCTTGACCTGCGAAGTCGTAGAAGCGACGATCAAAGGTGACAAAGTGTTGTCCACCGACCAATTGAGCTTCAGCTCTGAAGGGTGGTGCCCATTCACTCATGATGGATGAGCGGATGGTGGAGTAACGGTCGTTAACGTTGTTGTATTGTTGACGAGCTTGTCCCCAGGCAGCTTTCAATTGCTTGTATTCGAATGGAGCGCGGATTTCAACTTCAATTTCACCACCTTGTGGATCCCAGACAATGACTCGTGAGTGTGAAGCCCATGTGGCTGGTGAAGCGGCAAGCTTGGCAGCTTGAGCGGCCATTGAGGTGATCTTGTCAAAGTTGGAGTTCTTGCTCAATTCGCGTGCAGCGTTGCGGGCAAATCGTTTGATTGATTCCAAAAGAGCGCGTACGTCTTCGTTGGAGTTGATGAGTTCGGCGAGCTTTTCAGCCTTCATCATGACGGCATCCTTGTATTGGTAGAGGTAACGAGCAATGTCATCAACCTTTTGTGAAGCCAATTCCATCAAATCAGCCAACAATGGGAAACGTCTGACGAGGTCATCGCGGACGTCGCGCATTGATGGGAGGTTGCGGAGGAACTTGGCGCCACGTGAGGTCATGACGAAGCGGTGTGCCTTCTTTGCGGATTTAACCATTTCTTCAGCCAATTTTTCAGCGGTAGCGTATGCACCGTTCTTGTCGTACTCTTGTGCCAACTTGTAGCAGGTTGAGTCGGATGAGCAAGCGCGTTTCATGGCGCGAGTCAATTTGCGAACGTTGCGGTCGACGGCATCGATAACGGCATCGGGTGTCATGGCATCGTACAAGTCGCTGCAGGCATCTGACAATTGTCTCATCAATTGTTGGACACGTTCAGCGCGTGGCAAGTTGTAGTACAACTTGTTGATAGCGTCATTGATTGGTCCGAAGTTGGCAGCCATTTCTTCGATAAGTTCTTCGAGCTCATCAGCCAAGAAGGAAGCGAGTGGAACAACCACTTCATCTTTCAACGAAGAGGCGAGATCGCGGGATTTGTGTGCCACATCTGATCGGATGTCACCGAATGGGATGACATCATTCAAACTGGCGAATGGATTCTTGTTGGACGAACCAAGAGCGTAGATGATTTCTCCCAAACGTTCTGGTGACCATTTGAGGTGAGCCTTCAATGTACGTCCGCCACGTTTGTCGAACGCGATTGAAGCATCGGTGATCTTGGTACCTTCATCGTATGATTCAGCGGAGAGACGCAAGACGTTGCTGGTGGTGGTGTCGAAACAAGCGTGGAATTTGTTAGCAGGGGTAGCTGCTCCGCGCAAGACGGTCAATTCAGCGCATGGTTTCTTCAAGTCAACAACCAAGTTAGCTTTGCGTTCTTCATCAGAACCGCGTTTTTCCATGGTGAGTGCAACATTCAATTGTCTGTCGTCGCTGTATTCCCATGTTCCGTATGCGTGGGTGTCGACAATTGGATCACGGGCCCAGAGTTCGATGCGTTTGTCATCGCTGGTAGCCTTCAACAAGTAGAATCCTTGGCGGCGTTGACCGCGGCGGTTCAAGTAAGCCCAGGTGAGACCAGAGGTGTAACGATCATCGATCGCTGCAACGTGGCTCTTGACTTCGAAGTCGATGTCATTGCGCTTGTTGTTGACGGAGAAAGCGATGGTCTTGTTGCGTGAGTCGAGTGGGGAAGTTTCAATCCAGGTAGCGAAGGTCAATTCCTTGTTGGGGTCACGTGGGGACAAGTCGAAGGTAGCCTTAGCCATCAATGGTTGGGCCATCTTTGAGTCTTTCGATTGAAGTTGGAATTTGGCGCTGATTGGGCGCTTGAAGGTGTGTGATGTCATTTGCAATTCGGTGGTGATGTCACGATTGCCACGAGCAGAGACGTCTCTGTGTGTCAATTGGAAACCAACCTTTTCACGTGGAGCGCGAACTGCATCTGGGGTCAATTCGAAAAGAGTGCGTTGTCCTTCACGGCTTTTTTCTTGTTGAGCGCGTGCTTCAATGGTGCGTGATGGGAGAGTCAATTCCATTCTGGCGTCGTTGTTGTCACGATCGTAAACAACAGCGTATCCGAGAGCGTGTCCGTTAACGTTGATGGCAACCTTGTTGTTGGTGGTCTTCTTGTTGTCGAAATGCCACATGAAGGTCGCTTGTGTGTGTGGCGACTTCTTGATGTTGACATTGACAGTGCGGTCGTATTTGCCGCGGGCATCTTCCTTCTTGTATGCACCTTCTACGGTGACGCATCGGTCAGCGCGGGAGGAGGCACAGATGGTGACCATTGGGCGTTTTTCGTTACGGCTTTCGAAGTTCTTGAATTGGATTTTGATTGGTTGTTGATCCTTAGCACGGACTTGGAAGACAGTGTTGGCTTCTTCGCTTGACAACAAATCGTGTTCGAGGTCGAGACGAGCCAATTCAGCTCCGTTGGTGGCAACGAGTGCTGAACCAACCCATCCGGCTTGTTGACCGCGTGGGCGTTTTTGTGCTTGAGCTTTAGCAGCCAAGACTTCTTCGGCATCCTTCTTCATGACGATCGAGTATTTAAGAGCGTTCCATGATTGATCGCGTTGTCCTTCAACGTTCAATTGCAAACGTGGTGACCATGCAGAGTCAACGTTGACATGACCATCGAAGTTGTAGCGGTCCTTCTTGTTGAAAGCAGCGTTAACATCCAATTTACGATCGCGATCGACGTCCAAAGTGATTTGAGCGGATTTCTTGTCCTTTTCACGGCGTCCAGCGGATTCCAACTTGATGCTTGGAATCTTCTTGATGTTGGATTCCAATTCAACGGCGAAGGAAACTTGGTCGCGGGATTTGTCAGCTTGAGCGTTCAATTGCAACTTTGTCGCGTTCCCATGCAGCGTCCAAGTTCAATTGTTGGGATCGGAAGTCAATCATTGGAGTGTCAACAGCGACGCGTCCCTTCAATTCACCGCGTTGTTTGTTCAATTCGGTGACAGCTTTGTAAGCGCGAGTTGGAGTGGATTGAGCGCGGATTTCGGTTTTCAATTCGAAAGAATCGCGGGATTTTGGCTTGTATGAGTGATCAATTGAGACCAACATACCGTCGATGTCCTTGTATTCGGATGTAACCTTGACCAAAGCGGCAACGTATTGTGAACCGTCACGACCGAATTCCTTCTTACCAGAAGTTTCAGCACGAATCTTTTGGATTCCGGATTTCAAGAAGCGAGCAACACATTGCAATTTACCGTTGTTGTCGATTTCGTGGTGGAAGGTGAATGTGGCTGGTTCCTTAAGAACTTCAGGTGCAGTCACTTTCCATTCGAAGTCATGTGGTCCATCGATAGCACTGCGTGACATACGGGCGCTGAAGTCGGATTCGAACAATTGTTGTCCATATCGGGTGTTGACGTGGAATTGCAATTGAGAACCAACTCGTTGTCCGTCAGCGGTGATGACGATGCGTTTGTTTTGGTCGCGATCAGCGTCCCATTTCAAGTCCAATTCGTATTCGTTCTTTGGTGCCTTAACGGCCATCAAGATGTGACGTTCGTGTGGGTATTTAGCACGGAAGTCAATGGTGGCGCGTTTCTCATCACGGTTAAGTGCTGATTTAGCGTTGAAGAATGGTGATTCCAAGTCGAAGCGTGATTCACCACGTTTCAAGAGTTGAGCATCAAGGATGGCAATTGGTTGTTGGCGGTAGTGAGTGCGTGATTTAACAGTCAAAGTGTCACGTGGAGCATAGACGACGTGGGAAGCGTGTGAGATATCAACACGTTTGCCGGTCAATTCAATGGCGGCCATCTTCTTGTCGCTGCGTGCCAAATCCAAGTTCAATTTGGAGTCGAACAAGGGTGAGACAATGTCCAAGTGGCATGGTTGATCACGAGCCAAACGTGAGTCGATGTCGACGAGACGTTTACCGCGTGATTGAGTATTAGATTTGAATTCGACTTTCTTATCATCGTATTCGATCTTTGACTTGTGTTGCAATTCAGAACCGTATTTGCCGTTGTATTCAACAGTGACGGTCTTCTTGTTGGCGGTGAATGGATCAACATGGATCATACCATTGAAATATTGGGAATCGAAAGTAGCGCGTGATGGTTCACGACGAGCCAAGATGGCATCAATGGTGGCAACGTTGGCGCCACGCTTGTTGTCAGTGCGTGATTTCAATTCAACCTTTGATGGTTCGTATTTGATTTCGGTATTGTGTTGCCATGGTGAGGTCTTACCACGGACTTCCAATTTGGAAACCTTGACACGTGAGTATGGATCGCATTCGAAACGTCCAGTCAAGTGTGGGATGTCAATGTTAACCTTGGAGAGAGCTTTCTTCGACAACAATGAGTCGATGTTGGCCAAACGTTGACCACGTCGGTCATCAGTGTTGGAGACGAAAGTGATCTTTTCAGGATCAACGGAGACGACGGTTTTGTGTGCCCATTTGGAGGATTTTCCCTTCAAGTCAATCATGGATGATTTGACTGGTGAGAATGGATCAACTTCAAAAGAACCCATCAATTGTGGAATATCAAGAGCCAAGTTGGAACGTGCACGACGTGCCAAAACTGAGTCGATTTGTGCATATGGTTTGCCATATCTGTCATCAGTGCGTGATTTCAATTCGAATTTAGCTGGTTCGTAGTTGACTTCGGTCTTGTGTTGCCATGGGAAGTTCTTTCCCTTCAATTCGATAACTGATCGCTTGACGCGTGAATAGGGATCAACACGGAGTGAACCCATCATGTGTGGGATTTCCAAGTCGAAGTTGGATTCACCTTTACGCAAGAGCATTGAGTTGATGTTGCACAATGGTTTGCCTTGTTTGTCGTCAGTGCGTGATTTCAATTCGAATTTGGATGGTTCATACTTGATTTCGGTGGTGTGTTGCCATGGTGACATCTTTCCCTTCAATTCGATCTTTGATCGTTTGATTTGGGAATAGGGATCAACACGGAGTGAACCGATCATGTGTGGGATTTCCATATCGAAGTTGGATTCACCTTTGCGCAAGAGCATCGAGTTGATGTTGCACAATGGTTTACCACGTTTGTCATCAGTGCGTGATTTCAATTCGAATTTGGATGGTTCGTAGTTGATTTCGGTGGTGTGTTGCCATGGTGACATTTTTCCCTTCAATTCGATCTTTGATCGCTTGATTGGGGAGAAAGGATCAACACGGAGTGAACCGATCATGTGTGGGATTTCCATATCGAAGTTTGATTCAGCTTGACGGTTGAGGAGTGAGTTGACATTGACCAAGGTCTTGCCACGTTTGTCATCAGTGCGTGATTTCAATTCGAATCTAGCTGGTTCGTAGTTGATTTCGGTCTTGTGTTGCCATGGTGAGTTCTTTCCCTTCAATTCGATCTTTGATCGCTTAGCGCGTGAAAAAGGATCAATTTCGAAGGCACCAGTCATGTGTGGCAAGTCAAGGTTCAAGTTGGATGCAACCTTCTTGGACAAGATGGAGTCGACGGAGGCGACGCGCTTGCCACGTGAGTCAGTGCGTGAGGCGAACTTGATTTGACCTGGTTCAACTTCGAGAGTGGATTCGTGTCCGTATTGCTTGCGGCGGTTGTTCAATTCGAATTTGGCGGTCTTGATGCGTGAAACGTGATCGCAGTCGAAACGACCATCGATGTCCTTTGAGGTAAAGGCAACGAATGATGGTGATTGGCGGGAGAGACGTGACTTGACGTCAGCCAATTTTTGGCCACGAGCATCAGTGCTGGATTCCAAAACGATTTGTTGTCCGTCACATTCAAACTTGGTGGAGTGTTTGTATCCACGTGGTTCGTGAGTGAAGTCCAATTGAGCGGATTTCACACGTGCGAATGGTTCAATGTTGAACTTGGATGACCACATTGGAGTTTCAACGGCCAATTCTGAGCGTGAACCGCGTGACAAAGTGGTGTCAATAGCGGCCCATGGTTTGCCTCCGCGGATTGGATCAGTGCGGGAGTTGAACTTGAGGGTATCACGTTGAACGTTGAGGGTGGATTTGTGGCGGTAATCGTTCTTCTTGGAAACGACTTCCAAGTCGGCGGTTCTTGCCATGCGGTTGAATGGATCGCAGTTGAATTTAGCGTTGTACAATGGAGTTTCCAAATCGAAACGTGATTGAGCATCGCGTGAGTAGAGAGCGTTGATGTTGGCCAATGGTTGAGCCTTCTTGGTGGTCTTGGATTCGAATTTGACTGAAGTTGGTTCAACGGTCAATTCGGATTTGTGGGTGATTTCTTCACCACGCTTGGTGCGGAATTCAACAGTGGTTGCCTTGGTGCGAGCATCCTTCTTGTGCATGGTGGTGTCGAACTTACCATCAATGAATGGGCATTCAAAGTTGATGGATGAACGGTCACGTCCAGCCAAAGTGGCATCAATGACAGCCAATGGGCGTTGGCGGTATTCAGTGCGTGATTTAAGAGCGAATTGTTTGGGTTCCATGACAGCGGAAGTGGAGTGAACCAATGGGTGACGTCCACGAGCGTTGATTTCGAAGGCAATGTTACGTCTTGCATTGTCGCGTGGTTCCAAGTGGAATTTCAAATCGCATGGTTCGGATTCGAATCTCAAACGAGCTTCGCGTTGTTTGCCCAAACGAGCAAGTGAATCCAAGGTGTACAATTGCTTGCCGAGTGATTTGGTTTCGGATTTGAAAGCAGCGCTATCATCGTCGGTTTGGAAGTTGGATTGATGTTGCCATGAGCGTCCATCGATCTCGAGGTTTGAGATGCGTGCTCTGGTTGGAATGGAGGTGGCAAAGTGTGATGATTCACACTTGACAACACCACGTGGGGTTTCCAAAGCGAAGCGTGATGGGACTGAACGAGAGAAGGTGGAGTCCAAGTTGTACAATTGACGTCCTTCATAGTTGGTTTGTGATTTCAATTCCATGGTGTCACGTGCCAAACGCAACAAAGTTTTACCGTGAGCGTGTTGAGTTCTGCGTGGGGTGTCCAATTGGTATTCAATTGACCATGAGTCGGGCTTGACGCGGTATGCGTATTCCAAGGTAGCGGCCTTACCGGCTTGCCATTGGACGGAGGTCTTACCGCGGTATTCACCTGGGGATTGTTCGGACAATTCATCATGGTAGGACATTTCGCGTGATGGGATTCTGAGCTTAGCGTCCATCGACAATCTCAATGGTTTACGTTGAGACAAGCGATATTCGAATGAGCCCTTAACTTCCTTTTGGTCACGTGATTCCTTATCCTTAACGGCGACTTCAACCTTGAACTTGGGTGTTTCACCACGTTCACGTTCACCAGTGATTCTGGCTTCGTAGTTGATTCTCAATGGAGCGATGAGTGCAGCGAGCTTAGCATCAACAGAGTTTTGTTGGAAGGTGACAACTTGAAGAAGTTGGATCTTGCGTCGGTCGTCATTCATGGAATCCTTCCAACGGAGAACCAATTCATTTTCAATGTGTTGTTCGGGAACGTGTTGTCCGTTGTATTGCATGTGCCAGTTGTATTCTGGGTATTGGGTCATGCGCAATTCAGCAAAAGCGTTCAACTTGGACAATTTGGATCCAGTGGACAAGTTTTGCATCTTGGTGGTGAGCTTAACGGAGTGCTTTTGACGGTTGTGTCGTTGGTATTCGACAGTCATGTCAGTAGCGATAACATTACCGGATTGTTGACGTTCAGAGGTACCAGCGACGCGGAGTTCGAGCATTGGCAAGGAGGCGGTGACGTCGGTTGAGAGACGGAAATCCTTTTGCCATGCACCAATAACGTTTCCTTCCTTGACGAATTGACCACGGATGTATTGACGGCTGCTTGCACCTTCATCATGCAAATCAATGGACAAGGAGTTCTTACGTCCTTGAGCAATGATGATTGATCCAGCCATGGCAATTGGTTGGGATCGTGGCATTTCGATGCGCAAGCGTGGGCGGTATTCAGCCTTACGTCCGCTACGGGTGTCACGAGCATATCCTAATTCAACAGCGTATTTGTCACGAGCATCGACAATGAGTTCAGTCTTGGCGCTAAGTTCTTGTTCCTCGTTCTTGTAGGAAGCGGTGGCGACCAATTGTTTCCATGGGGATTTGAGTTGCACACGGGCACCTCGTGATCCTCCACGTGGTTGGGACAATTGGGCTTCAACGACGATTTCACGATCGATTTCGGATCCTGGAGTGTTGAAAGCAACACGAGCAACCTTCATTTCACGGGCGTCACGTGCTGGCAATTCAACGGACAATTGGTATCCGCGCATGTTCTTGTCGGACTTTTCAATGCTGATTTCAGCGGTGATTGGTCCTTGGATGAATGGAACTTGGTCGAGGTCGATGATTGGACGTGGAGCTTCAGCGGAAGCGCAGATGGTGATACCAAGTGGCTTGTGGAGCTTGCGTGTGCAATCAGCCTTCTTGTAGGTGTGACGGTTGGATCTCAATTCACGTTCGTTGCCATTAGCTTCAACGACGAAAACCTTGTGTGAGAACTTGATGATGGATTGCTTTTCCTTTGGAATAGCAATTTCAACATTGGCGATGCGTCCATCCTTAAGTTCAGCCTTGGCTTCGACGGCAGGTCCTGATGAGAGACGAGCGACCATCTTCAAACCTGGTTGGGAAGAGTGAGCATCAACGTTCATCGCCGCTGAGAATTCAATGGCGAAGCTTGGTTGAGCGCGGATTTCAGCGAAAGCTTCCTTGTTGTTGCGTTTGTCCAAACCGGTCAAGTCCATCTTGGTTTCGGCCTTGAGTGCGGCGATGGCGGTGGCGTTCAAGTCGATTCTGATTGGCATACCGTTGGAGGTTGGGATGGCGATTTCAGTGTCGATCAATTGAACAGCGAAAGCACGGTCAACCTTCATGCGTGATGACATCTTGTCCAAAAGAGCAGAGATGATGTCACGTGATTGGCTAACGTGGTCTTCGATGTCGTTGATGTCGAGATAGACGATGGTCTTTCCGTCAACCTTGATGTACATTGAACCTTCAGCATCTTGTTCATTTCTGAAGTTGGTGCGTTCGTCCAACAAGTTCATCTTGGATGATTGGGAAGCAGCACGACGATCACGAACGCGGTTGTTGGCGTCAGTGAAGAAGTTCATGACGTCACGTGCCAATTCGTTCATGTTGCGTGAGTCCATCAATTTACCGTTTGGTCCAAAAGCGCGTTCCAATTCCCGTTCAAGACCACGTTGGCGAAGTCCAACTTCGATCAAGTTAACAGATTTGCCCCAAACTGGAACAGTAACGTTAACCATCAATTGACGTGGAGCGAAAGATTTAGCG
>Ga0058863_10603031_pt1 | contig 11091 bp, 1 predicted proteins | sample SwirhisoilCB3_FD_61025 | JGI IMG/M metagenome (GOLD analysis project Ga0058863, IMG submission 61025) | Switchgrass rhizosphere and bulk soil microbial communities from Kellogg Biological Station, Michigan, USA for expression studies - soil... | ecosystem: Host-associated > Plants > Roots >...
TGGTTCTTTGGCTAGTCCGAATAACCTCTCCTCCCTGCCTTGAGGGAAAGAAAGGAGTCGATCTGTTCAAATGTAAGTCTAGGTAATGGACGTTGTTCCCGTCCACTTTAGGGGTGATCATAATAGAATATACCCAGGACATTGTCGTCACAAGTGACCCACACCATGGTATAAACATAGTTTATAGAGGGGCGCGCACAGCCAGGATGCGCAAGGTCCCCCCAGTATTTTGTCATTCTAATGATACCGCCACCCCCTAGAAAGGTGGTTGACATAGAGAAACCATCTCGCCCTAAAGAGTCGGGCGAGGTGTCATAGGCCAGGATTGGGCAACATCAAGGTGTTACCTTTCCCTTGCCTTTGTCTTTTTGTTTTTCGTATATTTCTTGTCGTGTCTTAAGCCGTTTGTTGAGCTTGACAACCTCTTGCCTAAGAACTTGTAATTCCAACTCCATTTTGTCTCGGAGTTGTTCATAAATTTCGCCTTCATCGGTGAGACGTGCTTTGAGTACTCTTGTTCGTGTGTTTGGGCTCTCATATTCCCACCTCCCTGCCTTTGGCCAGATGAGGTTAGATTTGATGATGTAACCATTTTGACAGGTTTCGAACATCAAATCTGCATTAGGGTTGATGTATTGCCATATCACATCCCAGGAGACAAACATACTTGGCATGAGGGTACCAGTGAATACCTTCTCGAGCCAATTGTAGTCTTCTGTGAGAGGTTTACCTTCCACAGCATGTTTTATGTAGAAAGCCTGGAGTTCAAATGGTTGCACCCCACACATTGCCATACAGAAGACGAAGTTCAGAGAGTGTGCTACTCTGTCTTCGACGTCGATATTGGTTTTAAAATACGGCCATTCGGGTAAATTGGCTTGAGGTATTTTATGTAATGTGGGAACACCGAAGAACTCCCCGATGATAGATGGAGAGATACCATTTTCCGGGTCATCCCTCAATTCCTCCGCTAAGGTGAATAACGTGCCGGAGGGATATTGTATCGCTGGTTCACCTGTTCCAGCTTTCGGGTGGGAAATTACAATTCCATTAAATGAACTGCTATTTCTCCCGACCCTGCCCCACCTTTGTTCACGTAGGAAATTAGGGGTTGCTGTTTTTCCTACGAATGTCCCTCGATGTACCTTTAAATATTCTCCAGAATCTATGAGCATATTTGCCGGTGGGGAAAAATCATATCCTGCATCAATTATGCTTGAACAAATTGCAACGCAGCCGCCTGTTCTCGCACAATGTGCAGCCCACTCAGTAGCGAATGTGGACCTTGTCCGACTACTCACCTCTATGACTGGGACGCCGGGGTGTAGATTGATAACTCCAGCCAGAACTGTTTCAATTTCCTTGATGGTGGAAACGACAATCAATGCGCGACGCGCTTTTTCTTTGTCAATTTCCATTCCGTAATTGTATAATTGGCTAACAGTTCCGTTAACCTTATAAGCTGTAGTTTCATTCTTTCGCCGGTGAGGAGCGATATGATTAAACCCTTTACCAAGTCCAGGTACAGGTCGAGGGGTTGCGCTTAGGAATACAATCTTCGAGCCACGCTGTCGAAGAAGGGCTTGTGCGAGTATCATTTCACCACTTGTCTCGTGAAATTCATCAAAACAGTAAAGATCCTCGGCTCGACAATCACCTCCGTCTATTCTTTGGACCAAATGTCCATAAGTACAAACCATCAAGTAATTGTCTCTCCGGTTGATCTTGCTGCCTTTTATTAGTTTTTGCACCTTCCCGATTGCTCGGGAATCTCCTGGTATGTAGTCATCACGCAATATTTTGCGGGGTACCACTAACCAGGTTGTTCGGAGTCCTTTTCCTCCGTCTAAAGGTGCATCTAACCGATGCTCAAGTGCCATAGCCGGGACCATCATTGCGGTCTTTCCCGTGCCAGTGGCAGCACTCACAAATGCATATCGTTGTTGTGGATTGTTTTGTTCCAGATGCTCGGCAACGATAACGGCATCTTGAACCCATGGATTTATCCGTTCTCCCGATGGGATGGCTTTTATCTCTTGACCCCAGATGAAAATCTCGGCAAAGATTTCTGGCAATCTGGCCAAAAATGTGAGCATAAGGTCAAACCTTAGGATCTCACACACCCAATCAGGGATGAACTCTTCCGTAAATACACATGCCCTTTTTATGTGTATGTACGGGTCACGGGGAACAATGGCACTGATGATCTCTGAACTACGTCCAGTGCCGTGGAAGTAGATATTGTTAAGAAGGCCGTATAGTTTGCTCATGTCGACCAACATGAACATAACTAATCCATAAACAGAACCTAGTAAATACAGTCCAAGGATGCTTCGTTCGACAAACCAAGCAAACCAGTATAGTACTGTAATTAGGAACACATGGTTCTGTAATATGTATTCACGGCCCTCGTAATCATTGATTCTTTTCCGGAATTGCTCGTCATTGTGGTAACGAGCGTAGAAAGACTGAGAATCAGAACAGCCTCCATATGGGCCTTTAGCGAGACTAGCTTCTAGTTCTGCTATTGATGTGGAACCCAAATGCCACATCCATGCCTCATTGTGCATCCTTCTGGTGATGAATAATTCATCAGGTAGGATGGCTGGTGGGGCAGGTTGCGCCTTCCAGATTTTGCGCGGGAGTTCTTGGGCCCAATGTCTGAGGGTGCCAGTGAAGATACGGACGGCTTCATCTGGCTTGCGAGCAGATTTAGCTAACTTGGCTTTTAGCTTTGTATAATAATCCGCTGGCTTCCTCGGTTCTTGACAGTGGACTTCTAGGACTCGTGCATATGAAGGAAAATTCATACGCGTTAACTCTAGAAGGCGGCTCTTTTGGACACTTGTTAATTCACGATATGCACCCCTCGTGAATAAACGACCGGTTGTGGGCGAAGGATTGTGTTTGACTATGATCTGGTCATCCAGAATCGTTTCACCGCATCGCAATTGTACTAGATCTGCGAGTTTCTTTCTAGTTAGCTCGTCTTGGGCCTCTTGATAGTACCCAGGAGTCGTATCCTGGAGTACCCAGCGGCGGGCATCCCGTAAGAAATCGTCACGCAGTACACGATAGGCTTGAGGAACAAAGCCTGTGATGTAACTTTGACCAACTGATTGTTGCAACCGATTTTTAAGATAATCAGACACGTTCACGCCTTGTGCATAGGCGCCAGGTGCCCGTGTCTGGTAATATCTGGCACCACTACGCCGTAAGAAGAGACCATCAAGATTTTGCTTCACTAATAATCTCGGTTTGGGGTGGTCCCACCCTTTGGCGGCCCAAAGCCAGTCGATTTGGGCTTGCTCCTCTTGAGTAGGGTAATCTACTTGTTTCCCGAGGTATCCGATGTCTCGGATGTCCTCTGATTGCCCAGTTTCCAGGTACAAGCCGACAGCTTGTGCATGGCGAGAGAAGTCTTGCCAGTTTATTTTAACATTTAAACCCCAAACGTTATCATCACTTGTATTTGCAAAGAATGATATCGCGGGGTTAAAGAACGCTGAGGGCCTAGCCATCCCCCAGTCGCCTTTTTCTCGCCAGTAACGAGACCATGCTGCGCACATTAACCCCTTCATGAGCCATGTGTTGTCGCCGCTGGTATTGTTCTGGCCTGTTCCGCCTCCGCGGATTTTACGAATGACGTTGCCGTAAGGGTCACTCGTCGGTTTTTCCGTTATGGCGAACACATAACCATTACGGATAGATTCTCCTTTTGCTCGGGAAATACTTGCCAGTTGGGAACCGATGGGATGATCTATAAACCCATAGTAAGCCATTCTCGCATGTATCTCATAAGCAAAAGTGCTTAAATGAGAATCCATTTTGGTAGCATCTGCTTCAGCTTTCCATTTATATTCTGCAAGTTTGCCGAATATCGACTCCATTCGCTGATTCAGTGGCATACCACTTCCGATAGCAGTTGTTTGCCATACATCTCTTTTCATCATATCAAACTCGACTAAGTTTGAATGGTGTTTCGAGAGTATGTATTCTGCCACCACAGTGCGCGGGTCCTTACCCCCCGCTAGCTTTTCGGCTGATATAACTTGGGATTTGCCGAAAGCATGATAAAATTGGTCCAGATAACGCCCATTTCGTATCCGGTCCTTGATCGTGTTGACAGCTGCCTGAGTCCAGCCTGCCAAAGCCATCTCTTCTCGATTTTTGAAAGACGAGATGAAGGGGACGCCGGGACTGTACTTCTTTTGCTCATAGGCCAAACATGCCTCGAGTGAAGTCCAATCCCTGTTTGCACAAGCTTCTGGATATTGCACTACCAATTCGTATGCAATTTCATCTGCTTCTGCTAATTCCCGGGCCGTTAATGCACGAAGATCGCCTGCCGGGGTGCGATCAGATGGGTCAAGTTCTCGGTATCGTTCGAGTGATTTTGTGATCATTCCTTCTTTTGCTTGGGTAAGGTACACCTGATCAAAACCGATTTCTCCCCCCAACTCAGAATCGCGAGCCAAACGCTCTGTCAACACTGGGTCGATGACCAACTTACGCCATGGAGCTTGGTCAGTTTGCTCCAATATTTCCTGTGCTACTTGGGCAGGATGCACTTGCACAGCAGGGAAAGTGACTGGGCGATATTGGGGGCCACCAATACGCCATCCAGATTTAGGACCATGACTTCTTAACTCGTCAAGCATAGAGTCATAATCCTTCTGGAAGTTGTTTTCAGTCAAATACTGTGCATGTGCGATCTCTGCCTGAAATCGAGCACGTGACGTGATTTCTGGATTTTTAAAGATTCCCCCGAGGGCCCAAGCAGACTTTAGTCGACGACGGGCGTCGCCGGGTCGGATGAGGTAAAGAATCAATAAATCAGCCAATGCGATAAATCCAGTTAACGCATCTGAGGCTAGGTGACAGCCAGATTTGGCTAGATCAGCCAATGCTTTAGCGACAGACCAGAGAAGGTCTATTAAAGGCCGCATTTTGTCCATCAGCTGATCAAGGACCTGCAACAACCAATGACCTGCCTCTCTCACAAGTCGAAGATTATTGAACTGCCCGAACCACGCAATAATGTGGTCGTGCATTTCAATTCTGGTTGGTGCGGGTCGACTGGTTGTCTCCAGATCGATAGCTGGGCAGATCAACCCAGCTGAGCGGATGACGTCCAACGCGGACCCATCTGCTAGCTCTGTATCAAGGCCTGCTTCTTCCAAGGCCATTGATACAGTAAAAGCTTCTAATGCTATTTGATCCATTGAGAGATCCTCAATCGCATAAGTCGCTATATCAATGAGTGGCTTTCCTGGTGTTTGGCCTTCAGGTTCCGGGGTATCCACTCGTTCCGGTGTATAAAAATTGTCTGATGTTTCCGATTCACTATCAGCGTCTAATTCTGCGAAAATTAGGTTCAGGTCCTCATATACTTGAAGATGACCAGAAACCTTTGCGTACATTTCTGCAGTGAGTAGGGCTTTCATAGTGATAACCATCGTGTATATCGCAACCATTGCGTATAGACACGAGTGTTCGATGACAGACGGTGCTAATAGGGTGACACAATTGTTAGTCCACCCATATCCCTCGACTTGGTTCCGCTTAATGATCCGGCGTAACCCGTTGAAAGAAAGAGGCGCTGGGAAAACGACTGCATTTTCCTCTAACTTCCAGGTTCCAATTTCTCGTGACCTTAATGCGAAAGGTCTACCAAGCCATTGTGACCCAGACTCCAGCGCTCTTCCTTCATATCGGGTTCCGTATGAATCAACAGCTGCCCAATGCCCGAATGGGAATGGTAATGTTAGGGTGTCTGAAACTCGTGGCACCCAGATTAACTTCCCGCCGTTAGCACACAGCAAAGAAGTTTCATTCCATAGTCGTGAGGCAAGTGTGGATGCAAAAGAGATCAGGAATCCCCAGATACTAAGGTTCCATAGGTAAAATACGGGACCTATCCACAACAATTTGACACCCCACTTTAGTGCGCGGACCGGTTCGATGCCTAAACCGGTCAAAACCATGCGTGTTAATCCTGGATATGAAAGGATTAAACACACAGGGATGAGCCAACCTTGTCCTACTAGGTTCAAGGTCACGATCGCTCTGAACAAATCAGTTATAATTGAAACCCAGGTTGTTTGCCATAATGCATAACGCAAGTGGCAATACCATCTGAGATGAACTGGTAGGTTCAGGTTGAAACTGGAATTCAACAAACACACAAACCATATCCAGGAGGTGTCTTGGACATCCTCTGGTTTTGGGAGTGTGTGATAATCACGATCTAAAACCCGCCGACACGGGATTGGTTCTGCTCCACTGTTAATGGCGGTTTGCATAGTACCTGCACCGCCCAAAGTATACACTGTTTTGTAGTGTTTGAAAGCCTCAGAGTGATTGGAGTCCTCAATCCGAGGGTACTTTGTTCGAATTTCTTCGGGAATGTGTTCTTCCTTACCAGAACCGCAAACCCAGCCGATTTTCGTGTTAGTTTTCCGCCTTGTGTCCTTCGGAGGGCGGAGTTCCGTAATCCCGTCACTTGACCGGGGGACGTTACAGCCTTGGATGTTGCCTACTCGCAACAATGGGGTGTAAACACGGGTAAGGAGTTTGTAGCACTGGACTGCTATCCAATCCCACCGTGTGTTACCATTGCCACAAGTCAAAGGGTTGATCCATTCTGGTCCGGCTCCCATTTCAATCCTCCAGTTCTTGTGCGAGTCTACATACGGCACAAGTGTTCGGTGGTAACCTTGTTTTAAAAAGGCATGGAGTTTAAACCAGGAAGGGGCATCTTCCCATAGGCGACCTTCTTCAACTGCTTCCAGTTCGTCAGCGTTCATTTCCTTCACGCTGTGTAGGTGGACTGGAACACCTAGTCCATTAGCAATGCGAGCTAAAAACTTCAGAGGGACATGATCTCCTCTGGTGCCATGAGCTGCGATGCCTAAGACATTGTCTACCTGCCCGGAAACAGGAATCATGTGATCAGAAAATGGTACCGGTTTCATTTTCCGTGAACGTACATGCTCATTCACTTGTTTCTCTAAGAAAAACCACAGCCCCCAAAAGGCGGTGATTATCCCTAGAAGAACTTCAATTTTAAAGAGCCCTAGCATGCTAGGTCCTGGATTGGGCTCTATTCCTTCAGTTGTAAGGTCCTTGGTAAAATCATTCTCTCCGGTTAGAAAATCGAGCCACCCTGTCTTGAGAGGGGGAACGAGACTCAGTTCCGTTGAGAGTTTCTTTGCTGTTGACCATTCAACCGAACCTGGCACCGACATATTTATAGAAGTCGGGCCTAGAAATTGTTTTGAAACAACCCATGTTAATAACGGGACCATGTGCTGTCGATACTCTACCGGGCAGCTGGTCCACAAAGAACCGAACTGTTCTTTGGCGATATTATATAATGTAGATGGGTTGGACCTTTCGTACCAAGCGCGGAGACGAGTAAGTCGGTCATCTGTTTCAAAACTTGTTGTGCCTTCCCGTTTGTGACGGAGGATCCGGGAACCTCCCTGCTTTACACTTGGTCTTGATTTAGACACTGGCGTGGTGTCCGGTGTCATGGCTTGGATTTGATACTCTGTGGCATCAGGCATGTTGTGATCAACATTTTCAAGCCAATTCCTGATGTCCTGTGTGAGGCGTTGCATCCCTTTTGCCCAGTCTGCTTGCTTATGTGGTAATAACTGGTGCCAAAAGATGGCAAATCCTCGCGGCGAAAGACGGAGGCCTCCAAGAGGCAATTGATCACGATATAACGCACTATTAGCGACGATAAAGTGAGTGTTCTCTGTCTCCAACCATCCAGCACCCAGTGGTGCTTGGAGATTGTTAGCAACCCCTGCAATGGTGCCGGGTTGCCCGTGTTTGTCCCATAACCATTCACCTTGTGAATTGGTTTTCACCCAATGGCCCCAAAGGCTTATGGGTAGACGATTGAGACGACATCTATTGACATACCACTTTGTATCAACCTCCTCCAATTTCTTCCGGTTCGCCCTTCCAGGCAAAGGAGGTGAAACTAAGAGTGGCATTGTGGTACGGGCAGTTAACTTACCCCCTAAGGACACTTGCCATCGTTGTCCTAAGAATCCCCGGCGTAAAATTGACGGTCGGGTTGCCTTTAGAGGGAGAGTATTGAACTCCACAACACCTGCCTTCAGAGTTGTTGCCAACTCGGTTACAGATTCAAGACGTTCTGTTACATTGTCTAACGCCCTTTGCGTTGACAATAGCCTCGTGTCCGCTAGCTGGCAAGACGGGTGTGGTTTTGTTCCTTCACTTGTTGTGAAACCCATTGAATGATCAAATGTGGCAATTGTGCCTTCAGCGATCATCAACTGGTTGTCAACTCGTAAACAAGTGGCATGCTGTTCAGCTGGTTCCGATCCAATGGAGAAACCTGACTGATGCGTGAAATCTCGGATACCTTGTCGTAACCGAGTTACCAATTCCTCTGTCTCAGGAAGGGCGACAGAGGAGGCGGTCCCAAATTGGAGACTGCCGCGCCGGATGGACGTAGGTTGTGCAAACATGACTCCGCCCGTACCATGTGGAATCTTGCTCACTGTCCTATATCGACGCAATTGAGCTTTTAATCTCAAAACCTCTCGTGATAACTTGTCTATCACTATATCCTTAGATGAAGAGGAGTTGGCACCCACTGTTCTCAATAAATGCAGTGGTTCACTTTGAACATAATGTTGCAACGACTCGAGCGCCTGATACTTGGGTGCTTCAAAGATGTGCAACGTGTCACCATGTGGTTCATAATCCCAGTTCTGGTTTACGATCCACTGATCAAACTGTAACACCTCATACAGCATAGGATTCTTGCCCAAAACAACAGAGAATGGTTTGGCGTATGAGATTGGGAACAACCGCAAGTAGCAGTACCCGTCGTGAGATGGGTCTGTTATTATTGGTGATGACATTTGTTCAGGTGAAATGGCAGCTATTTGTTTATAGAGATTATCTGCTTGGTCTCTCTTCAATTTACACGTACGTCTAAATTGGCTCGTGATTTTGACCTCCGGGCGTACACCCGGAGTGCTCCCCACGAGGTAGTGAGCAACATCTGCTTCGCGCAGGAACTTTTCCATGAGTCCCGAAGCAGTGATGACCCGAGCATTAGGGGCTGATACAATGTGGATAATTGCAGACGATGAATCAATCTCTGCATACCAAACTGTATCAGCTCTCCAATGCGGTTGGGCTAAACATTCGACGAGAGACGGCCAACGGCCAAGTTCTCGCCGAGCAGTGGCTCGCCACTCTTGTTTGAACATTAGCAAATAGCATTCACCTTCGGCGAATACTTGGTCAAACAAGGGGCTAATGGGTGGTGAGGACCAATCTGCGCCCACCTCATATTCCCAAAAGGGTCTCTCGTGGTCGTGAGATTGAAGCAACTCTCCGAGAGATTGACCACCAGTGAGGACGACATGTAATGTTCCAAGATCGTCGTCCTTTTCAAACCTGCCTGATCGAACGGCGAGGTTGTCATCTTGCCATAAGTGTTTTAATTTAGGCCATCGCCCATAATTATAACACTTATGATCCCGTTCTTGTATTGGGAATAAGCGGAGATAACAGAAACCCAACCACGATCGGCCAGTTAAGATGGCATGAGATTGATGCCCACATGTGGGCACACCATCTATGTCCTCTTTCATGACTTTGATGGATTTGAGGGAAGGCATATCCCGACCTTCTTCGGCAGCTTTTCTTTTTCCTTCCCTGTCAGGCCCAGGGTTTAACTCAATGTCAGCCTGAATTGCACTGCGCGCCATCTTGAAGGTGTACACAGGAGGCAATGATTCGACGGGTGCTCCGTCGGCCAACCGGGTTTGACGCCAATCGTTCTTGCGCCAAATCAACCACTCCGCCGAGCGGTCGCGTTTGATTGCTGGAAGCTCAGCAATCAGCCGTTCATATGCTTGGCGGGGAGTTGTTTCGGTTGCCATTCGTCGATACCAGCTACATGCAGCTTTGCCGACGATGGACCCATCGTGCATGCACTTCCGGAGGGAAGTGGCGAGCTCACCCGCGACTCGGTTCAAAACCGTAAAGTGCGGGGGTTTTTCGATTTCAACATTTTTAAAATTTTTTTCTTTTGCCTCCATGGCAACCTTGAAAGCCGAAGGTTTCAAGTTTTCCTTGTCAGCGGTTTTAAAATTTTTGTTGACACCAACCTCAAAGGGCTGGCGCGGTAAGAAACAAGAAGACAAATTTTCTTTGCCCCAGGTGAATTGTTTCACCTTTTGTTGCTTGTAAACAAAAGGTGTTTTCTTCGCTGACTTGCGAAGGGCTAGGCGAGTAGCCGCCAATTCCTTGTCATGGGTCAAATTCAAATCTCCTTCTCGAGATCGTCGGGATACTTGTATCCCTAAAGGAGTGGACAGGGGCACTGTACCCCCAAAGAAACGGATCTCTTGAAGATCCGGACGAGGCAGGGTCACCTGCCAGGGCTCAACCGGGCGACGAACTACCCGTTGCTTCATACTGGCCCAACGCCAGATGAAGTGAGTCCCAGAGGACCCATCCTTGTAGATGGCCGAAGCCACCCGGCAAAACCGACGGCCTCCAATAAAAGAAGCCACCCGAGCGACGTAACGCCTCGGGGCCTGCCGTTTGAGGGGTTTACCCTCGGACCGAACTGGACTTGATCCAGTGTATACAGATGCCCAAAAGGCATCATCATAAATGACCCCCTCTTCGGCGGGTCGAACAATAAGACGAGATGAAAAATCATCTCGAATCAAACCCTCACCAGAAGCATCTGGAAGGGCCAAATCGGTCATGGCACGAAGGCCATGCAATCCGTTTTCAAACCCAGCGCGACGCGCGGCACGGGCTTGTTGTCCACGAGCTCGTCCTTCAACGAACTCAGCATGTTGTTGCCGACGCTTCTGACGCGCCAGTTCTTTCAAGGCCTCTTCTTGCTCAGAGACCGCCGCATCCCATCGCTGGTTAGCGGCTTTGGCCAGGTACCGATACCTGACCCATTCCCACTCTTTGCAGAGGGGCTTGTCCGTAAGCCCGGCGTCCCGGGCAGCTACCAAGTCCGCAACCCGCGTCCGGGTTACGAGTTCCGTTGGTCGCTCCAAATTGGAG
>Ga0058863_10109765_pt1 | contig 10488 bp, 2 predicted proteins | sample SwirhisoilCB3_FD_61025 | JGI IMG/M metagenome (GOLD analysis project Ga0058863, IMG submission 61025) | Switchgrass rhizosphere and bulk soil microbial communities from Kellogg Biological Station, Michigan, USA for expression studies - soil... | ecosystem: Host-associated > Plants > Roots >...
TATGTATCTTCGGATCATATTATCCATGGAGTAGCGACAACTTCATGTATAAATCTTTGCGGATTCACTTCTAGAGCAGAGGGTGAGATTCTAAAGTCGTATCTGCACGTTTTCATAAAAGAAAAATTACAAAAACATTCGCTCCAGTTTCGAATGAAGCTGTGATATTGTTTTCCGAACCAGGAGATAGTAACGCGGGTTTAGTGACAAATGAGATGACATCATGGATCTTTTAGATTGCCATGCACAATATCGGAATTTGTTTATGAAAGTTGGTTCAAGGACCCTTTGTCCCGACCCAATTAACCCTACCGTTCCCGTCTAGTGCTACGTAAAGAATGCTAAGTTGCCAGCAGCGGTCTTAGTGAATCATGCGTGGACTCCGATGACATCCCGTGGCGGGGTGTGCTGCCATCAGGTTGAGATATACGAATCACATATAGCTGAAAAGAGATTGTAGAGCAAAAAGGAAAATTTAAAAACAAAACAAACAACAAACTGAGCAAGGCTCACATGGAATCACAACAAGAGAATGTAATCAGGGAAACCGCCACAGACAACATTGACATAGTCGACATGCACCATCTTGCACATAGAGAAGGTAATGTCGCTTTGACGATACCAGTTCACGAGTACTTGAAGCCTATCGAAGGCTTTATGTTCGGCGTCGGAATGGGATTTACGACCGTGTTTCAAAACTATTTGATGGCTTCGGCCATTAGAGAAGTTTTTGATGACATGATTGAAGATCGAAGAGGAGATTTTAACCCTGAGATCCCCCAGAGACATTTGGAGGATCCTCAGTTGCGCCAGAGGTTTTACGACCCAGATTTGACGGAGACAGACGTACGACACATTTATTACGACGAGTTCATTGCCAATAATGGACCAGGAAGTGATCGAGTGCGTCGCGCTATTGCGACCACACGTGTTCGTGTTGAGTATCCTTACGAGGATACCATAGCAGACCATATAGTTGCAGTTCCGAGAGAAAGACAAGAGATCAGAGCACAAGGACATATGAATGTTCAAGCCCTTTCGAATCTTCCTCCCCTTTTGGAGGAAGAAGATGCTGAAGAGGATTTGGATGACTCAGAGGAGGATAGACCATTGAGTGCTAAGGAACAGGAAGATGAGGATGTGAAGGAGTTTGGACAGAAGTGTATCGATTTCATGCGTGCAGCGCGTGATGTTGGTATTGAACTTTATCCAGACCAGGTTTACAAGATCATGTACAAGTATACAGAGCAGATTTCCATTGAGAACGTTTGCGGTTACAAGACCGAGACGGACGTTATTAAGGAAGTCTTGCAAGAGAATTTGGAGCTTGACATGAGCCATTCAGATGCAAAGTTGGAACACTTACAAGAGTGGTTCCCAGAGGGGCCCTCACCAGGGCTCAAACAATTTTGCATAGATCAGATCAAGAATCACAAGAAGAGGAAGTTGGAGATGTACGAGAGAGATTTGGCTTTATTGCCAACCCTTGCAGAGAAGGTTTGGCGTCCGCAGGTACCAGACCTAGCGAGCGCTTACAAGATAGTTAACGACATGAACGGACTTGAACCCGAGTTCGTTTATGAAGGAGACCAGGAGGAATTGGACCCACCCATGTTTATTGGGAGGGGCCATATGTTCACAGATTGCTTTGATCAGGTTGACCATCGACAGGAGGTCGAGGCCAATTATGATTACGCAACAGAGGAGATTGCTTCCGTTTTGCGACGATTTGGAGACGTTCATGTTAACAAATCAGTCGCGAGGACGGAATCAAGGAACAAAGGACGTTTCAAACCAGAGATTGTCATTGTGAAAAAAGGAGAGAATTTTATACCGAGGAAAGGTGCCCGACTCATAGAAGTGAGCGGGGAATGTGACATTCAATATGCCACAAAGGTGCTGAAAGCATACAGGAAGGCACCACCTTTGGTTCGGTCCAGAGTTTTGGAGGAAAAGATGACAAAGAAGAGAGACGTTTCAAGGAGACAGGCTCGAGAGGAGAAAGGAAAAGGACACATGTTTGGAGGATCAATGCTTGAGACTGTTGAGAAGAAGATGACCTCGCTCAAGACAGAAATAGTTGAACAGATTCGAGAGGAAGCGAGAGTCACACGAGAGATATTCGAGGAGACCAAGTTTAGAGCCAAGCGAGCGGCGGCGGGCCCTGCGCCCGTTGTTGACGGTAGCATTGTTGGTGCGGCCGCAGCGATGAAGTTCGAGCTTGGTTGCCCGGTTTTCTCGACCGCAGTGGATGCAGCGATTGCCTTACCGGCGATTGCGGTGTTCATTATATCAGTTCACAAACTGAAGCAGGAGGTCACGACACGATGGATTTTGGCGGCGATAGCGTCAGGATCCATTGTGTTGGCCAAGACCTACTCTTTGGTGAGCAAATTGCTGATACCATTCATTGCGCAATTGAGGAAACTTGTGCCCGGACAAGGGCACATGCACGGAGGAGATTCAGACCCAATTGAGGAGATGCTACGTAGCGATCCCGCCGCCCTGGAGGTGATGGAATTGCTTCGTGGCTTAGCCATCAGTTCGGGCGGCAGAGCAGAGGATGTTACAGCAGGATACACAACCACTTTCAACGCGAATACAGACTACAAATCGAAGTTTTACGAGCAGTTCTCGCGCTGGGGTATTGACGGACATCATTTTGTTCGTATGGCGATGGAAGTCCACCCGGACACCATTGCCAACCCGCAACAAGGTAAGTGGGTGATCGTCGGTGTCCTTAATGGAGCCGATGGTCAGCCCGCTATGGTTGCCCCTTCATGGGGAAAACAGAAGCGGGATGCTGAACGGATGATGTACTGGAAGTTCATGAGATGGATGAAGTGGGAATGCTGCCACCCTGAAGCTGTTTTCAAGGAGCACCACTGTGCGAAGACTTTTGCGCGCAGATTTGGTGTTTCGGATTACATGAAGACGATTGAGAGTAAGGGAGCAAATGTCCCCATCCCGCAGGGGAAGGGACATGGATTCACCGAGGATCTTATCAGCTCGATGTCACGCATTGGAGCCCTGGCCGTTGTGGCTATCACAGCCAAGACGGCCCCGAGTGGTAAGATGCTTGAGAAGGTGATGGGATTTGTTGGAAACTTCGGAAAGAATGTGGAAGGAATGCACGATTTTGGCACGACAGCGGTGTCCCTTTTGGAGGGACTGGTCAATACCATTTCGAAGGCCATAGGAGTCGATCAGATTAACCTTTTGGAAACGAGCATAACGGAGGTTGACGCATGGCGTGAGGACGCCATCAACTTCTGCAATGGCCATTCGAAAGCGAGTATGAGTGCAGTAACTAAGAACGAGTGCGACGTGCTGTACCAACGGTATTGTCGCCTTGTAGCGAAGTTCCCAACTGGGAAGGTTTCGAATGTCATTCGTATGGCGTGCGGACCCCTCGTGAAGGACATAGACAGGATTAGACAGGAGTTTTCAGTTTCCGGCATAGGCTTGAATCAGGCCAAACCACGACCATTGTGGGTACACATAGTAGGAAGCCCGGGAGTTGGAAAGAGTCTTTCGATGATACCCGTTTTCCGACGGATTTTGTTGAGAGACATGCAGGCCAATGGTGCTACAGTAGAACAGTTACAGGACTTGAAGTCAGGATCTTATGACCATGCCTACATCATTAACTCCTTCGAGGAGTATATGAGTGGGTACAGAGAGAATTTTGCAGTGCTTGGGGACGACTTCGGTCAGTTCCTGCACGCGAAGGGAGATCCTGGAGAGTTTAACAAGTACTTTGTGTTTGCTGGAGAATTTCCGGCGAACGTGACGATGGCGGACCTCGCTTCGAAGGGTAATACCTATGCGAGGTCACGTTTCATTTTCACGACGTCCAATTTGACGATCAAGCAGTTGGACGCACAATTGAGAGAGAATATATTGACAACACCAGAGGCGATGCTGAGGAGGATGGACATGATCTTCTACTGCTATCCAGCGGAGAAGTATCGTGTTGATGGTTGGGAGGACACAAACGACCAACTTGCATATCGCCTTGACCCGAAGAAGTTGCCGGTTGGCGATGGATTTGTGTCAGATGCGATGGTTTTCCAGCGGATGCGTCCGGTCTGGAAGAACGGTAACATTGACCGAGTTGATGGAGAAGCGAGGTTGCAGAACCTTGACATGATGACGAACAATGTTTATCGTGAGTTTGGGATTCGCATGGCACAGTCTGAGGCATACGCAAAGAAAATTGACGATGACTTTTGTCGAGAGGTCGACGAAGCCATTGCCGATGCTGAGCGTCTGCGCGGACGTGGACATATGCAAGCGATACCCGAGGAGAAGGAAAAGAAGGAGAAGGAACCGGCAAAGGGTGAGACATCGCCCCCACCGGAACCATTGTCCCTTGAAGGAGCTACACACATACCAGATGACCAGCAACGGTTTTACTGGAATGTCAAGGCAAGAGCGAGAGACATGAAGCCTGAGTCCCCTCAGCTGAATGAGAGTGATATTGAGTACGCTGAGAGGAATGTTGAGGTTTTCAAAGAGGACACGGAGTTTGCGCTTCAGTTGATTGAGGTTTTGGGCAAGATGCAAATTGAGCCCGAGCGCCTTAAGACATTGGTTGCGAAGCTACAGGCCCCCGTTTCGCGGGAGGAGATAGATATACGGATACATACGTTGCTCACGCGAGCACTTTCACAGGTGTTTGCGGGGCCGCTTGATGACCGTATTGTGTGGACGATGGTGGGTTCTACCTGCCGTCCGTCTTACACTTCGATGATGGATTTGCCCGGAAGAGACGAGGCTTGGTTGACTCTTGTCTGGCCCATAAACAAGGAGCGGTGGTGTCATTACTACCGCACAAAGAAGTTGGAGCTAGAGAAAGAGAAGCCACAGGACCTGGCGGAACAGTTGGAAGCTGAGACCATGATGGAGAGGTTGAAGAAGAGTGTCACCAAGGCAGCAGAGAATGTTAAGAACATGTTTACCGCTTACTTTGAGTTTACAGGATGGTGGGGGATTGCAGCCCCCGTCATCGCTGGAACGCTCTTAGTTGGAGGCATAGCGTGGTGGTACTTGAGTGGAGACACTGAGGTTGAAGGAGAAGGACATTCTGCTCACCGACCGATGGCGAGCAAGAAGAAGGCGACGGTTCAGAGAGGAAAAGGACACGGAGTCGACAGTGCCGTTTACGACATAGCCGACGCAGTGTGGAACAGTTGCTTCTTCGGACTCACCGCACCCAGCGGTGATGTCATTACGCATAGCATAGTCACAGGAAAGGAAGCCATTATACCGCGTCACGTGCGGGAAGTGGTGCGACAGGCTATAGCGAAGAAGGACATCGACGCTACCACGATCTTCACGTTTAGGCCTGTGTCCGCGCCTGGGATGACCGTTGAGAACGGCTTTAAGGTGCGGGCAGATCAGATAGCCAATGCGTGGAGTGAAGGGTTGTGGGAGAAACGCGACCTTGCGTTCCTCGTCTTGCCTATACAGAAACGAGCAGACATTCGGAGATACCTCTTTTCAGAGAAGGATCCATACCTCAACGGCGACGAGCAGGATATTTTGCTTCTCTTGGAGCGCGCTAAGAACCCGGGCCACCAGCTGATGGTTAAGGTCCTTGGAGAGTGCTTCTATGAGAAAAATGTTTATGACGTCGGAGGTGTGGATTACAGGTCGGAGCGAGTTGTTCAAATAGATTCAGCTCTGCCTGGTTCTGGGGATTGTTGTTCACCATATTTCGTTATTGCGCCCGACTCTGGAGGAAAGAAATTGTTGGCTTTGCATATAGCCGGCAATGAACAGACCTGGAGTTTGGGTACGATTTTTTCGAGAGAGATGTACGACACCATGGATGGCATGCGTCGTAAGGACGAGCGTGTCTTCCCAGAACTGCCACCTACCGCAACCGGTCACATGAAGTTGGCCTTGGACGGGCGCGAGACCCCGAGTGGGGGCGCGTTCCAACCTATTGGTCGATTAATCAAGCCGGTGTGGCAACCGTGGCAAACGGAACTACGAGAAGCCTTCGAGGGAAGGGAGTGGTGCGAGCGAAAGCTTGCGCCTGCCCCGATCTCGAAGAAGGAGGCATTTCATAAGGCGGTGGAGTCGTATGGGAAACCGTACACCCCGTTGTCGGAGGAAGACCTCAAGATGGTGAAACTAGCCTGTCAAGGCTGGTTATCATCAGCAGAGAAAGCCGTCAAGAACAAGAAACAAGTCCCTAGAAGGGTCCTGAGCGATAAGGAAGCAGTGTTTGGTGGTGAGAAGGGCTCCGCTCTTGGAGAACTTTTCACTGCAATGAACTTTGCAACGTCACCTGGAATCATTATAGGTGAGGAGATCAAAGGACCTGGAAAGAAGGAATTTTTCTATCGGACGGCCGATGGAACAGATGTGATCACGGAGAAAGGAGAACGATTATTGAATCGGGTTCGCCTTCAGGTAGCAATGCTGAAGAAGGGGATCCGTCCATTTTTTGTCTTCCGTGATTTCCTCAAAGATGAGTTACGAAAGAAAGCGAAAGTTGCAGCGGGCATGGCTCGGTTCATTTCTGGCAGTCCCCTTGACTACCAGATTTTGTGCCGTATGTACTTTGGCGCGTTTGCAGCATTTGTACAACAAGGATATACGCGCAATGGTACTGCCATCGGCATGAACCCATTCCACGGAGATTGGCATCAATTTGCCGAGATCCTGCGGAAGTACTATAAGTTCAATGCCGGTGATTTTGCCCGATACGACACGTCACTCCACCCGGAGATTATGTTGGCAATTTGCGACATGATCAACAAGTGGTATGACGATGGAGAGGAAAATGCAGAGATACGGAAGTTGTTGTTCCTGGAGGTAGTGAACTCGAGACACGTCTTTCTGGACGTTATCTACGAGTGGCACGGTTCTGAACCTTCGGGGCATCCGCTTACCGCAATTCTCAATTCGATCTATACGAGCATCTTTTTCCGTCTCGTCTTTGGTCACAAGAATCCCCGTGGGAAGTGGGCGATCGTTGAATTTGACGATCACTGCTACTTCATGGGGATGGGGGACGATCATGTCCAAGCCAATGATGAGTATGCCGCGCAGTTCATGACACCGATCAACGTGAAGGAAATTGCGGAGAGATATGGAATGAGCTACACGACGGCAGAGAAGGAAGAGGTGAACGAAAACACCCCCTTGCTGGACTTTGAGAATGTCACGTTTCTGAAACGTGGTTTTCTCTATGGTCCGGATTTTGGGGAGTGGTGCGCCCCACTTGCACTGGACACCGTTCTCGAGATGGCCTTATGGAGTCGCGGGGACACGGAATTGGAGCGCACACGCAATGTTCAACAGACCTTCGATCACGCAGTGGTGGAGTTGTCCCTTCACCCGAGAGAGGTCTTCAACAAGTACGCACCGTCCATGTTTACAGCATTCAAGGAGGTCTACAGGTTCTCGTACCCGATACAAGATTACGAAACACTTCGTCAGAAGAGTCGGGACAAGGACTTCGCCCCAGGAGGATGGTGAGTACCAAGCTGGCAGGGGTTGGCCACCCTTGCCTAAGAAACACGCGCCGACGGACCTTTGGAATTTTCTGTCCCAGGCAGCGGGCTGTGGTGGGCTATTTAGCCGGCGGCACCACGGGAGCAGCCCTCCCAAGTCTTATGACGCCACGAAAACCCCCAGGCGGATGGTTTTACCCGACCAAACCGCATTGGTGTAGTAAAGGGGTAGCTTCATCAGCACCAGAAACGAACAATCCGGTCACCGCTAAGGCGGAACCGACCGAGACACATGTCACGACAGTTGAGAACAACGACAGGCAGGTTGTCATGGCCAAACCAGAGTTGCCCATAAGTTTGTCACTGATTGAGTCGTCATCGACTCATTTTGTGCAGGACAGTATCAAAGATTTCCTGCGCAAGCAGATAGACTTGGGCGAGTTTGGGATTGGCACGGCAACCACAGGCATTGTTGCGTCGTTCAGGGTTCCTGAGGATCTTCTACTTCCCATGTATACGGACAAGTTGAATGGTTTTCACGGTTTCAGACCGAACAAGACCGTTTTTCAGATCATGTCCAATGCGAACGAGTTTCAGCAAGGGAGGTTGATAGCCTTTTGGCACCCATTTCGGCAATTCATGCCATCGTCGTTGCGCTCGGCGCGCGAGAACTCCTTGACAACGATCACGCAGATGCAGCGTGTGGAGATGGATATCAACTGTGATTCACAAATGCAGATTGAGATTCCGTGGGTTTCACCATCAAGCTTTTACAATTTGATTGCCCCTGGTGGTGGGCTAGCTGGCAGCGATAATATCGGTACACTGGTCATTTACGTGTACGCTCCGTTGAAGACGGGGACTGGCAGCAATGCCTATTCCATCAAGATCTTTGGGCATTTCGAAGATGTTGAATTGGTGAATCCCACCGTTAACACCATCACGGTCACTAGTGAGGTCGCAACGAGGAGAGCGATGCGCGTCGGTCGTGGACACATGAAGACGAACATCAAGAAGAAGAAGGGAAAGGAGGAATCGCACACGGGACCCATTTCTGGGCCTTTGTCCGTGATCTCGAGTGTAGCTACAGTGGCAGGCGCCATTCCGATCTTGACTGAGATCGCAGCGCCCGTCGCTTGGATTGCCGCGCTTGGTGCAAAGGCAGCCGCGACATTTGGCTATTCAGCGCCTCGTGTGAATGAGGTGATGTTGGGCCAACCACGCGTTACATTGTGCCAGTTCGGTAACTCGGATCATCCGGTGCAAAACGTCAAAGCTCTAGCTCTTACGTCGTCAAACCAGGTTCCCTGGGTGGCGTTCGCAGGAACAGCAGAGGACGAGATGGCCCTGCTTTACTTGATTCGCAAGAAGGCGTGGGTTGGAACGTTCAGCTGGACGACATCGGATTTGCAAGGACAAGACCTGAAGGATTGGGTCCTAGCACCGTTCACGTGGGAACTCGTGCAGAGCGTTGGACCAAGTGGCACAAATGTTCTAGCTGCGCCACCAGTTTCTTTCCTCGCTAACCTCTTTGCTTACTACAGAGGTTCTTTCGAGATGACGTTCAAGTTTGTCAAGACGATGATGCACCAGGGCAGATTGGTAGTGGCCTTCTACCCTGGTCTTACAGCCGCGGGCCCTACGCTCGAGGATTCGTCGTTTGTGCACAGACACATCATTGATATAAGCGAGGGAAATGAGTTCACGCTCAAGTTCCCATACACATACCAGACAGCGTTCGTGAATACGGAGGTGTCCTATGGGGTGATGTCAATTTACGTTTTGAACGAGTTGACAGCCCCCAGCACCTGCTCAAGCACGATCGATGTTCTGATGGAAGTCTCAGGAGGTGAAGACTTCGAGTTTGCGTTCCCCAGAACGAAATTGATTTCCCCTTACATAGCAGAGGGGTTCGCGGACCCACAACCAAGACCTCCACGTGCAGAGTTACGTGGTAAGGGCCACATGAATGTTGAGGCATGCAAAATTACCCCACCGGTTGGTGTTGGTAATTCCAGTCCTTCGTCGCAGAGTACAAAACCAGCGGCGATGTGTATTGGAGAGAAGATCATGTCGATCCGACAATTGCTTCAAGTGTTCACACAGGCTCAAATCATTACGACCAGTGCCGTCGGCCGAATTACGGTTCGTCCGGGAGTCCCAGGGTTGATGAGCGCTTCGGGCGCCGTCTTCACTGGTTCAGACCTTGCCGAGGACTACTGGTCCATCTTTGCACCCATGTACGCCTTTTGGAGAGGCGGCATGCGATTGTTCTTCACCGCGAACGCAGCGAATGCAAACTGGTTCGCGGCGCAAACGGGTACTTGCTGGTTGGATTCTACTTCAGTGGCTGATGCAGTCACATATCCAGCAAACTCGAATGTGCCGCAACTAGCGCGCATACAATTAGAGGCGAGGAGCATGAATGGCGGATTGTTAGCAGAGGTCCCTCAGTACGGGAGGGTTCCTTTCTTTCTAGTTCGCCCAAACTATCGTACGACACTCGGTGGGACGGCAGTCCTGTCGACGAACGATCTATATGCAAACCAATGTGGTGTGACCTATCTGGACACTACAGCGACGACACAAGTCGCGGTTTATCGTGCGATAGCAGATGACACCCAGTTAGGGGGTTTTGTGTGTGTTTTACCCTACGTAAAAAACATACCTATGCCGGCGATCGAGCCGGTTAAGGGAGACGTTAGCTTTTCGTCTCCCCTTCCTATATCTACAGCGGACATACCGTCCGCGCCTAAGTCCACAGTTACGAGTGGACCCCTGGTGGCCCCAGGAGCGGCGCGGAATTGGGCTGTTTGACCGCACAGCTGTAGCTCTTTAGGTGGGTACAGAAAAAGCCCTAGGAGGAGTCGGGTTAGAGGGACTTCACATGAAAAGTGTGTAGGCCGTAAGTTGTGAGAGGCGGGATTGTTCCGCCCACGGCTAACTTTGCCGTTCCGTTTGAATCGAAAGATATGACGGAGGCCGCAGTAACTAGCGGTTCATTTGAAAGATGACG
>Ga0058863_11847834_pt1 | contig 10092 bp, 2 predicted proteins | sample SwirhisoilCB3_FD_61025 | JGI IMG/M metagenome (GOLD analysis project Ga0058863, IMG submission 61025) | Switchgrass rhizosphere and bulk soil microbial communities from Kellogg Biological Station, Michigan, USA for expression studies - soil... | ecosystem: Host-associated > Plants > Roots >...
AAACAGCAAGGGCTTCCCATCCTCTTTAATGAAGACCCCGTACTCAGGTATTACAATTAATATATGAACTAAATCACAGTGATCAAAGGGGTGAGTTCCGCTCACCTTCAAGCTCTTTAAAGTAAAGTGCATAACTACCACAATTTCATGTGCGGTTCATGGCAGATTTTCTATCTGCTCTTTCCGTCAATGACGGAGTAACTGGTTCTCTCGGCCAGAAATCCTCATAAGGAGGTGGGAGACAATAGTAAAAACCAAAATCTTCCGCTCCTTTCACTAGAAACTCTCCAAACACAAGAGGATCATCATTGTCTAGATTTCTGACATAAAGAGTATTATCCACCGGATACGGATAATCCCCCAAAAAATACTGAATCTTATCATTCAAAGTTCCTGATCCCATTTGATTGCAAATCCATTCATATTTGCACATCAGTGGGGCCCTGAACTCCAAAACCGGAGTGACCCGGGGATCCGCTTCAACCCTTCCTTCAGGAAAGGAATTAGTTAACTGCGATCCTGGCGTATTGACCACTCTAGTCAAGTTCTGTATCGAGTAAGCTATCCCAGTTCCAAGATCCCAAACCGGCAATTTATAATCTACAGATCCTCTAAAAAACAAGAAAACACTAGAAATTGACCACAAATTAGGAGTAACCCCCCAACCACGGTCTGGCCAATATGGATAAGGTTGATGAAAGGAATCAAAATTCTCCAAATCCCACATTCGCGCCAGATCTTCCAACGAACGAACCATTGGACGGCCAAACGAAGTCGCTGTCGTTGCGTGAAATGTTGGTTCATCAACCTGAACATAATCACAAGCAAACGATTGAGACTCCCCCTCGTCTTTCACGAGATCTGGATTAGGAGCCATCGACTGTCCAGAAACCTGAGAATGAAATTCAAAATCCTGTCCAACATGAACCCAAGAAAAAAGCTGGACACTTCCCTCCACATCTCTCTGTGTCATAATAGGCGAAACCCTTGAAACTACGACACGAGGCCAATTCGACAAACCATGGGAATCCTGCGCATAAGTGGGCAAATAAGGCGACATAAACAAATACGGAACCTGAAAAGAAACAACCTCAGATCCCCTAATTGTTATCACTTTCGTTATAATCTCAGTAGAATTCACAGAAGGATCCTCATCCCACAATAACTGTATTGCAAACCGAGTTGAAACCAACGGTGATGTAACAAAATGGAAAGTCAACACGTATGAACCTCGACAATATCTAAAATACTGGGCCACAAACCCAACCCTAGAATCAACAAACTGTTGAGGTCCTATAAACTTACTAAAAGATTCGGATCCAGCTGCTGTAAAAAGTGTATTTCCTATGAACGACGGAACCCTCAAATATTCCCTAATAGAATGATTTGTTGGTCCCTGCGTGTGCCAAGGATACAACACCTTATTTGGGCGCCTGGTCACCATTAAATCACCATAAGCGTCCGGAATGTTAGTTACTGTAGAAGGTTCCAAATCTTTTCCTTCTTGAACAACATCCCCGCAATTGCCATTCATGTAGCAATCTATCTTGGAATCAACATAATTAATTCCATAATCTACTGCATTAGACGCTATTTCAGACCCCTTTTTCATGGCCCACGAAGAAACCGCTGCTGACCCCGCATTCAAAACTGCATCAAAAGACTGCGATTGTGCAAAATCAGGCGGGGGTGATGCATTATCCAACACGAACCCCTGAGTTACAGTGTTCACAAACCGAAAATACACTTTAAAAGGTATATCCGAAGGCACAGCTGCCAAAGTTCCAAAAATCTGAGAAACAAAAGCTACTGTCCTTCCCATATTGGTTAGTCCTTCCAACACTTCCGTATGTCGAAAATGACCAGAAGAATACAATGCTTGCAAATCCACAAACATTGCTGGACTAACCCACGGAATCGTCAAAACCAATTCCTGCTGCTGAGAAACGTCCAAAATTGCCGGATTATGGTTCATTATCCTCCTCCATGCAGTTCCACTGGAACCTAATGGTGAGGTTGCTGTTATCCACGATCTAGCATCAACCGGAGTAAATGTCAAAAATGGGACATGGGCTACAAAAACCAACCCAAAATCATAAATTGACGAACTCGAAACAATTCTCATCTCCACATTTCCCCTGAAATACTTAAAAGTCTTCAAGGCCTTACTTATAGTATCATCAGCTAACAAATCCACATACGGATTAAATACCTGATAAGCACTATCGAGACCATTCCCTCCCAGGAAAAAGTCTCCCATATATCTCCACCTTTCCAATATCCGTGTTGGACACTGATTTTGAAAAGGTTGATCAAAAGATCCAAACTTGGCAGACTCCTTTCGCTCCACTTTATCTTCATTTAACTGAAATTCAACAATGTTTTGTTCTGTCGAAGACAAATTTTGCTCAGGTCCACCTAACGCTATATGACTACTCATTTCTTCTACTACGCTTGCGATCCGATATAAAATCTCCCGGTGACTCGAATCATACACCAGGCATTATTTAACAATATTACAACATCTGTAAGCACTTTCCAAGGTTGTAATCCCTTTAGATTGCGATCACTACAGACCGTGGTTGCTGATTATTACGCCGATCCCAACGGCGATATTCTTTAGGGTGTTTTAAAGACCCCCCATGAAACGCATATGATGATAATCATATGTTTCAACTTCACAATTCACATTATACACGCGGCAAGCATTGACGATTTCATTACGCCATTCCTCAAACCGTGGTCTTCCATAATAATACATCTCCATTCCTGCAACTCCAATATTAACTTTTAGTTGCTCCAAATTTCCGGAGTATGTACCTGTGTCTCTTATCCACATAAGCATCGAACGAATAGAAACTTCGTCCAACACTCCATAAACAAGAGATCCTCCAACTACTCGAAATTTTCTCTTCAAAAATTCCAAATCTTCAAGCTCCAAAAATGGAACTTTTACTTCCCCTTTCTGAGGGGTTGTGTAGGTCATACCGAAAAGCTCGGTAATCGCTTGAGATACAGTAAGCATATTCCAATGCTCTGCATACTTCTTAAACGTTGCCCACAAATTATCATCTCCATAAAACTTTCTCCAAAATTCTTGGAGTTGAGCTTCAGAAAAACAACAACCACATTCAGTCTTGCATTTCCTTTGAAGGTGATAAAAAACAATTGCAAAAATGCAATTGTTGCAATAGGTATTAAAAAAACCTGTTGCATATCCACCTGATGGATTTTCAAATTCCAACCAAAAAACAGTACGTCCTATGATTAGAAGAGGCCCACATGCACTAATGCATGCGTACAAAACCTCGCGAAAGAGTAAAGTGTCATCTCCGTACTTATACGCAAACGCACAATCTACCCCCATCCAAACAGCGAACTGGGATCTCAGTCCAGTATCATAACCGGAATAATCTCCACCACCAAACAACATATCATCATGCGAAGTCATCTCATCAAAGAGAAGCTTCCAATCCTGACCGTGCGGGTTAGTTCCAATTGCCCCTGTGGTTTGAGCCCGATGCTTCTTTAAAAACCTCATTAGGTCTCCAAGCACCATTCTCATCCAAATCATATGGATGAAGTCTCCAACATGAAACATGCGAGTTTTTCCCAACTCCACACGCTCAATGTCTCTTAACTCATCCTTGAGAGCAGCAATAGTAACCAACTTTGGAAGCTCTCGTCTTGCAACGGCAGCCTCCAATTTGGCTATTTCATCATAAATCAACTGGTCAATATAACCAGGATCTTCACCACAAGGAAGTCTTATAACATCCTTCCTTTTTAAATGATGCAACCTCAAAAGAATACCTTCTGAAGTCGTAAGATCAATAGAATCCAATTCTCCAGGAATTCCAAAAATAGCCTCCTCAATCGTTAATCGACGAAGAGGTCTTTCCAATGGAATTCGCCAATGTCCAAAAAAACCTTTAGACATGGCTCCCGGATGAGACGCTGCTAATCCTGTCACCCAATTAGGCATGGGCATCCCTTTTTTGACCGCAAAATTCTTTGCAGTCGCCATTTGCAATGGTTCAACAACTCCGTCCATCGACATAAAACTAGTCAGCGCCGCCGGAGCTGTTTCCAACTCATACAAAGGCTCAGTTTCTCCGTTGCCCTGAAAGGCCGAACGAACAAACTGCGTCTTATTGGGTATAAAATTCCCTTTCTTGAAAACACCAAAAACGGCGCCTCCAGGAGGGACATTTGTACTCTTACCCCCGAAATCTATATTGTTCAAAATAATTTCTGGAATGTAAACATCCACTGGCATTTGAGCCATGAAACCTTGAGACTGAACCTCAGGAATTTCCAAATCACTCTGAAAAATAGGACAGGCAAAAGAGTCTCCTCCTGATCCAGCCACATGAACCCCCTCTAAATAGGCGGATCCACTAGCTGAATCAACAGAGATATAAGGAAACATACAGTCTCCCGCCTTCCCTTCTAAACCATGCATCACCAAATAGTTGGTTGATGTGGTTTTTAGAACTCTTTCCTGTGCAATAAAGCTCCCTGTTAGATCGCCAGTCTTACGAACGACAACCCAATCAGAGGTCTTTGCAAAGAGCGAGAATTCTTTCCCATTCATATAAGGTTGAACTCTTGCAACTTTTTGAGAACACATATGATCATCTGAACTCGGGCAATACTTCTTTATAGAAGGATAACATTGACCCAAAACTGCTTTAGACATATCAATAAAAACTAAATCTCTCTTCCCATGTCCAAGTTCCCCCCTATCCGCGAATCTCAAATTTACATTTTCGCGAGATATAGCGAAGGTTGGAAAATCATTCTGTCCCAGTATTCTCAAATACTGGAAGTGTTCTCCATAGCCACGCAACACATGCGCGACCGAAATAACGGTATAACCGGACAAAAGTGTCCAAGCTTTGGCTACCAAACCATTTTGGTAGACAAATTCTACCATTCTCATTGATCGTCCAATTAAATTAGCTCGTCCCATGGATTCTTCAAACCCTTGAGATTCACATTCTTCTCCTGGAGAACATTCCGCCCAGTGAATACAATTGTGTCCACCACACTTGGTGTTACAACATTTGTCCGCACTAGTTGGAATCTTCGCCTTACAAACAGACGAATGAAAACATTGAGATCCCGGAACTATTTTACTAGTTTGGGGAACAGGACCCGGAACAAATCCGGTCCTATGAGTCAACGAATGTGACCCAGGCTGCAAAGTCTGAGGCACATACGGTGTTCTCTGAGTTAAAGACTGAGCCTCTGGTTGTAAACCAAACTTAGCCTTACGAGCCATAATCTCTGAACGAGATATTTTATCCCTACCTTGGGAAAAGACTTCTTCCAAAGTCTGAGGCTCTTCTTCCTCCTGATCGAACAAATATTTAATCACGGGAACAATAACTCCTACGATGGTAGCAACAGCAAAACTGCCAAAGACTAACCATCTAACATAAGGACACGACTTAGAAAACTCCATATACTGGGAGTGTGTTTCCGTCACTATCCTTTGAAAATATTCAACGACAGACAATCCTACCTCTCTGTAAGACCTGTCATCAATTATTGATGCCGCCAAATCCGCTATTGAGCTCTTAACGTCTCTATTTAACAGATTCCACACGGACTTCATAGCACACCTTCCCTTAATCCGTTTTGCCACTTCATAATCGTAGCGAGATCGACAGATTTGAGGAATACGTTCCTTAAACATCGGGTGTGTAAACTGGGAATATCCCAATCTATTCATCTCATAACCAAAAACTCGATACAAGACTGACACTATAAACGGGACCATAAATTTCCCCGTCTTAAAAGAAGCGGTCTTATTACACCACTTCAAAGAAACAGGCATATCATGATCAAAATGATCATATGAAACTACCCGTCTCAAAGGTCCCCAATACTTCTCCAACATTCCTATCGGATTTGAATCTTGATGACCCATTTGACCCTCCTTTCGAAGACGAAGAATACCTCTTGCTAACAATTTGATACTCTCCCAGTCTCCGACATTACACACTTTCCAAATGAAAGCAAACAATGACTTGTTCCCAAAAACACTTTGGGGACAAGTTGAACAATCTAAAGTTTCTGGAGTTCTTTCCATCATACATTTCAGATCTGTCCAATTAGGTCGAAACTTTGAATGACCAAACGCATACTTAATCGTAACATCATTTGATCTCATCTTCCAGGACTCTTCATCCTGGATTGACACGTCTGGAAGCGAAACATCCAACAACATGTCCTTTACAGGATCAACAACTTTATTTGTTGTAGTAACCATCATATCACTGACCGGTCCAACAAAATAATCATTAATCACCTGCGGAATTTTAAACATCTGGGCCTCACCATGATGTTTATTCGAGGAAGACAAGCTATTCAACTTAGCCCAAGTCTTTCTCAAAGCCTCTGGATCTGAAGATTGCTTTTGATAAAAATCATCAATCGCTTTCTTCATTTCTCTAAGGGCAGGCGCTTCCTGCTCCTTTACGGCATGCAATTTCGCCCAGTGATTTTGAATCATCTCTGGAGTAACCAAAGGATCATCTTCATCAAGCAACTTTGCATGCCCAGTAACAGCCTCATCTAAAGACATTGAAAGGGCACCTTGTGTCCACGTTTCCCAACGCTTCGTCATAGCTTCTTCTCGCTCTTCTTGATCCTCAATAGCCAGGATTTCTTTATCTCTCTCCATAGCTTTTAAGAACTTATCATAAGCATCATCACCTCCTTCATCAGCTGAATCCGTCTCACTTTCGGATGATATCCTAGCGCCAGCCTCATCAAATTCTTTTTCAAAATTAATCTCGCATTCAACAAATTGAGGGCTATCACTCTTCGGTGGATGTTTGTTCCAATTAGGAACTGTTCCATCCGGATCATCTTCTTTAACACTAGGAATAGGAAGCTTAGAACCCAAAGTTCCTTCGTATCCTTTTTCCTTACGATAACAAATTTCCTTAAAAATAGCCTGTACGGCCTGAGTATAAGTAAACTCAAAACTCATCTTATTTTTAAGAAACTGCTTATGATATTTTCCTTCAGCATAATCCGCTGAAGCAGGAGAAATCTGGAGAAACCGACTCATCCCTAAGAATGCTAGTCTCCAATAATTATCTCCCACTTTTACAGAACGAGGAAATGAAACAACAAAACCCCAAGCCTCATCGGCATTGGAAGCATCGTCCTTAATCGTTTTCTTCCTAATTACTGTAAAAGGAAATGTTTGTCGTCTAATAATAGACAACGGACAGGTCATGCCTGTCTTATTAGTCTGAGACAGTCCTGCTATCTCAGAATTTGTAAGGTTAGTTGTGGTCAACAAAACCTCTGAACGAAAGAAAGCTTTACCTTTCTCCCCAAATGCCATGTTTAATGGCAAAACAGAGTCTTCACAGATTTTTTGAACCTCTGAAAACTCTTTTGCTCGAACTTTCTCATCGAGCATATTACCAAGTTCATTTATAGTACAATAAACCTGGCCATAATACCCTTCCCAAAAGTCAGAGTCCTTAACACGTTCATACGTCTGTCCAGGACACCAATCCGAATATTCATCAGGGTATCGCTTCTGCAAAAGGTTATGAAGAACCTCTGGAAATGCCTTAAGCATTTGGGTCTTACCCTGTCCAGCGCTTCCCATAAACCATACAAGAATGGATTCAATCCTTTTCTTGTACATTTCTGCATTCGCCAATGCAAACTGATTCAACAGCTGCAACCCTTCATAAGTCTTCAAATAGACCCCTGTAAGAGGCCCTCTAACTTGAGACATAGCATACTTAAGATCTGAACCCTTACGGCACAAATCTTGTAACTTCAATGTCATCTTCTTATCTGTAACGATAAGACCTTGAAGGTTTGGAGTTCTTGAAAACTCCAGCATTTCAGTCATAAAACTATCAAATGCTTCTGTTGCCTCTCTTGAGGCAAAAAGGTGAGATTTAGTTATTGTAAAATAAATATAATCAATCATATCAACTATACACTCACCAATTGACTCCGACAAAGGAGCCGCCCGTGCCACTATATTGACAAACGAGCCCAAGGTTGTTATAGATTTGGGGTCTATCAAATAAACTGTTAAATACCCCAAGGTGCTCAAGGCCATGGCCGTAAAACCAAAACCTTGAGACTCAACCTCTGTTCCCATTCCAAACAAATTCTTAAAAGTATTCATCCATGAAATGGGAACTATATGTCCCATCGACTGCAAAACAAAAGTTGTTGCGGTCATAAAGACATCTTTTGCGACGGACATAAATGATCTCATATAGTACATACCAACCAAAAACAATAACATCGTAATAACATCTGGTAATGTACCGCAAAGATAATCTTCCGGCAAAATCGTCGTCCAAATTTTCTTGATGATTCCGCTCACGCGATCAAACCAAGACCTTATTGTATCCATCAATGAAGACAATAAGTCCGAACCCATGGCATCTACTGAGGATTGTAACATTCCTCCAATAGTTGAAGGCCAATTATAAATAAATTCTGTAAGACCTTCAGTAAACTTCTCATATAATGTAGAAGCCATGGATCCCATTGGATCCTTAATAACCTTGTCCATTTCTGGACTAACCGCGCACGCCCCTCTAATCAAAGAAGCTGACGCAGCATCTGCTACGGACGTCCCCTTACTTCGCATTGCTGCAAAAGCTTGGGACTCCGCTTCATCTTTTCTTTCAACGGAGTAAGCTCGACGCTTACACCATTGATTAAAACCTTTCATCAACTCATACATATAGTTGGATTTAACCAAAAACACATTTGAGCATAACTTAAACTCTTGGAGCCAATACGAAATCGCATGACTCCTAATCGGTTTGGGTAACATAATGCGCCCATCCGATTTTACTCTTGGAAGAGCCATCTTCTGAAAGATGGCTTTTTCAAGAGCCCTATAACGTAAATGCAGCTGAACTAAATCAGCTGCCCTATGTAGCCAACCTAAGTTGACCAACAATCGCGAGAAGTTATAAAAACCCTCTTGCAAAACGGCCAGAGAAAACTCTCCGGTCGCTACATGAGGGAATAAAAACTTCATTCTTCTCAACTGATCTCTTTCCGCTGTGGGCATCTCAATAAAGGAAAACCCATGCAACGTAAAAGATCTAATCTTAGAAACAGCAGCTACCTCCTTCGTGTGCTGTTTCTTATGAACATAACGTGTGTCTTTTGAATCATACATCTTGCATTAATTAATTCGTGATTCATTGGATTTGGAGAGTAACTAACTCTACCTGTGTATTTTTAATTTTTCTTATTATAATTTTTAATTTTATCTCAACCTTTGAGCAGTGTTGAATGCTCGTTGTGAGGGGCCGAATTTAGGAAGATACAATCTAACCTAATCGACCCCACAACAATCATTAAAGCTGCTGAGTATTTTGATTTTTATACTTTTTAATCGCGGGAGCAGTGTTCCATTGAAGGATTCACTTCTCACTTGAATTTTAAACTTCGATCATAATTTGACTGATAGCACCCCTTTCCCGGCTTTGAATAAACAAAGAATTCCGAGGGAATTCGCTAACTTAACTAAAATACCTAATGATGCGGCTTTCATGGACCCAGGGTTTTAATCCTGGCACAATCCAATCCGGCGTCAGAGCATTAACCATATTATAATTAACTGACAAATATTCTATAGAATAAAATAAACAAGTGGTGATCGCTTTTCTTAGAAACGAAATCACTGCTTTCATGCTACTTACTACATACTAAACAAAAGAAATATATATATATATAAATAAAGAATATACAGGCAATTTTTAACGCGGCCACACCGCGGCTCAATTTTACGTCGTGAGCTAGACGGAACCTCTCCAGATATTTTCTCGTGCTGATAAACATATCTGACCGGCTCAACTTTGTTAACGTACAAAGCCTTTTATTGCTCTAAAACGTTGAAAAACTCATATTCAAAACAATAAGAAATGGTACAAGACCAAATCCTAAAATTCGATGTTTTCTTGACATATAAAAGAGAGACCTCTCAATAATAATTTTTTAATTTGCTAATCTGCAAAACTATTACAAAGATCTCGATCTCTTATATGAGGGGTAAACTCCGACAAAAGTCGG
>Ga0058863_10084636_pt1 | contig 9873 bp, 2 predicted proteins | sample SwirhisoilCB3_FD_61025 | JGI IMG/M metagenome (GOLD analysis project Ga0058863, IMG submission 61025) | Switchgrass rhizosphere and bulk soil microbial communities from Kellogg Biological Station, Michigan, USA for expression studies - soil... | ecosystem: Host-associated > Plants > Roots >...
CTTAAAAGCCCCCCCGTTTTGATCTGATTCTATCTTGAATTGAGTTATATTCTATTCAAGCTCGATGAGCGTTAGTTTATAACCCATATCATTAGATGAAAGACCATTAGTTTATTGTAGATTCGTGAATTTACTTTGAACAGTTTTGGACGATTAAATTCAGTCCAGTTGATGCCTCACGTGACATCATGAAGACCCTATATTGTCTTCAAACCCCCCAATTTTTTGTTGTATTACATTGTAATATCGTGCCAGCTATATGCTTTAAAATTCGACACGTTTTTGTTTATGCACATTAAATTATATCCCCGATTAAGGGCTACTAGAAGTTTAGTTCTAGACTTACAATTCTGATATTGAACCTTGGAAAGTTCTTTATTCAATGTTTTGTAAGGATAGCGGAGTACATTGCCGCTGTAAAATAAATAGTTTGTTTCCATTGCTTCTGGATGGCTGATTCCCATTCCAGATAAGAACCCTATCGCTAATTCACATTTAACGAAGGATATCGACAGTTTTTACGTACAAATTGAGCCTTTTATGGCTGACTCTGTCTCAAGTGCCAAGACGAATTTTTTCACGCAGCACATCGACAGACGCTCACAGCTATTTGAGACCTTTAGACATCGTTTTGAAGCTTTAGAGAAAGTTTATAGAGATAATATTAGTTTCTTGAAGAAACCCAATTACAGGAAAAATAAAAATGATATTGCACTAAAAACTAAAATTAATCCTTCTCTGAATGAAGAGGAGAAGACGGAACCATTCCCGGTCCCAATATCTTTCAAAGGATCCCGTGCAAAGGGATCTCGAAAAGATTTTGATTTTCTAAATCATAAATATAAGAAAGATGTTGCTAATTTGACTGCTGAGTTGAAAAGAGCTGAAAAGCAACTTAGAGACTCGAATGTTATTCATATGCCGGAAACCAAAGAACAATCTTATTTATATGATATTGATCATAAGGATTTACTTAAGATCCTTAAAGATCAAAATCCAGTAGAAAGATTTGTTTCTTTTAACAAGAAATCTAACTTTGTTGATGACGAAGAGGAAGCCATTGCTTTCTTATCGGACCCACTTAAAGTTAAGAAATATCTTGGTTTCGTAAAAAATAAAAAGAATAATCGTATGACACATTATCTTAATATTCGCGAGCAAAAACTCGTTGAAAAAGACTTAGATAATACTAATTTCGATAATTCCCTAATAGATACCACTGGTCTAGTTGGTAAAGAGTTACGTTTAGCAGAAAAACACAATGCTAATCATGATTTTGTTGAGACTGTTGCTAATAAGAAAAGATTTAGAAGAGCAGTTTTTAGACCGGTGCCTGTGCATGGAGAAGCCTCTGCTAAAATTAATTTGGCAAGATGGCGTCAACATACAAAGGAACAAGCGGCTAGATCGCTGGCCTTAAGAACGAAAAGATTGAAATCTCATGCAAAGGATCGTTTGCGAGAATTTGCTGATTTCAATTTTCATGATGAAGCCGAAAAATATAAAAAAGATCGACAACAGAAAGTTGTCAAAGCCATCGTCGACTATGTTGATGAAGGCGTTTTACCACTTTCACCTCCTCCTTTGGAGCGCCAAGACGCCTATGTGTCTACTCCAATTGTTAAGGAAGTTGTCATACCTGATGTTATTAAAAAACTTTCTGAAATGAATAAGTTTCAGAAGCGTAGGGCTGAGGAATCTGCTAAGCAGAAGTCAAAACCAGCTCCAACTCCTGATGAGATTTTCAAAAAGAATGAGAAATTTAATTATATTCAGTCTGAGAAGAAAGCAAGTATGGTACCTTTTACTAACAGTAAAGGCCACACTTTCATGGTAAGAGCAGATAAGTATGAACGTATGATGGAAACATCAAGAAAACGTTTATTGAAGAAAGCTGAAAAATTAGTCTCTCAACAAATGGAAATCAAATCTGAGTCTTTAGATGATAGTGCACCGTCTTCATTTAGTATAAACCCTATGCTCGTTGAGCAATTGTATGGTTTAGGAACTATTAGATGGAGAGATGCTATTGACACGGCTCCACTTCTTGAAGAAGTGGCGCGTCGTGAGAGACGAGAGGGAGAAGAACTAGGTGAGATTGATTCTGAAGGATCACTTGAAATTATGTTTTCAGAGCCTGAGGAAATTACCGAACCTTCTCGTTTATTTAACGTTCTTTCAGAACGTGTAGTAGAGGAGGAGAAAATTGATGATTCACAGGATACTGAAGCAAGTTTGCCTGGTTTTGCCATGGACTTTGCTTTTAACGTGTTGTCTGGTGATACCTCCATTTTTTCTAAGATTTTGTCGATGTTTACATCTCCATTGGAATTGCTGCGAAAGCATTATGGTGAACAAATTTCTGGTGCGGTAACCAATGCTATAGCAATTATTTGCTTAGCATTTCAAGTTTCACGCGCTCGTGCGAAAATTGATGTGATGGTTGCCATCACTCAATATCTCACAGCGTATGGAATATCTCCAGCATTGGATGGTATTATTTGTATAGTTGATACATTAGCTAATTTAGCTCAAACCTCGCGTATTGTTAGTGAGGCAGATGAGGAAATACCTCTGGATGCACGAGCACCTAGTCGGGTTGCTGACGTTATTGATAGCGTACGTTGTTTTGGTACCAAATTGTTTACTTCAGACTTTGCGTCTAGCATAAAAATGTTAGCGTTGACTGTTATAGCTGGAAAATGGTTTCCTAAGGACATAGCCAAATATTTAAAACATATTGTTGGTGTTCCCACCCGTATGACTTTAATTGAAATGGCTGGTTCAATAATGGAATCAGTTTCTATGCTTGTGAGAATATTTGAAGCTTGGATGAAGGGTGTTCCTGTTGATAAGTTATTGTTTGCTGGAGACCCCGTTGCTTTGTTTCTTAGTGAGACAGAGAAACTTTTATTTTTTAAAGATAAATTATATACTGGTTTACCCACGCCCGGTGCTATGTGCCAGAAGTCCTTTCGCTCTGCTGTAGGCAAGTTGATTGAATCGGGTAATGCTATGTATAAGGGTATGAACACTTTTGATCCAAGGAAGACTCAAGTAAAATACGTACTAATATCATTGAATACTGCTGCGTTTTCTGTTGATGAGTATATGAAAACTCATAACAGGACACCGCCATTGGCCATAGTGTTGCATGGTCCTCCGTCGATTGGCAAGAGCCATTTATTGAGGTGGTTCTGTGAAATATGGTCGCGAGTGAAAGGAAGAAACTTTGAGGAAAGTCATATTTTTAATAGGAGTAAAACTTCCGAATATTGGGAGGGATATAATCCTATTAGTCATCCTATAATACATTGTTCTGAAATGGGCAATATGTCGACGAATATGGCTAAGATGCAGTTAGATGAAACATTGATTGAGTTGAATTCATTGATAGATGGTCTGCCTTTCAATTGTGACATGGCTTTTGATGGAAAGGGGAAAGTTTATGCTTGCCCGGAACTAGTCATAATCGATACAAACAATATAGAGATGCACATTCATGATCAAATGTTTTGTCCCTCAGCTATGTTTAGGAGATTTCTTTTCATTGACGTATCCGTTATAGGAGAGTTTAGAGAGGAGAATTGTACTTCTTTAGATAAAGAAGCATCACTATCTGCTGGAGGTAATTTACTTGATAGATACTATTTTGATGCGTTTACATATGGTGCGAACGGCAAGGTACCTGTTCGGAAAAACAAGTTTACGCATGCTCGGATAGATGAAGCTTCGGTGAGACTGGGAGATATTTTCTCTAAGTTTTTAAAAGCTAATGATGCCATCGCTGCGGCGTTAAGCTATGACTTTGTAAAGGAATTGATACCATTAGGTCTGGAACCTATAGAGGAGAAAGACATAGAAGTTAAAGAAATTGAGGATGCAGATTTACTATTTGTTCCCTCTCCTTTGCCGTCCATGCTTGAACGCATTAAGGGTTTTGTTGGTAGAGTTGGAAATAATTTTAAGCCCAATCATGTTGTATTTCACAACGATGATTTTGAGCTGATACCCGACTTGCCAGCGGTGGTTTTGTCTGAATCTCTACCTGAAATTTCTCGCACTGAAATTGTTGGTGCGTTATGGTCGATACCAGCGTTGGTACAAAGTTTTACGGCTTGGATGTTTTTAACTGTCCTGCTGGCTTATAGAAATACTGGATCCTTGCACATGTTAATATCGATTATGGGTGTTACGTTATTTTATGGTTTGTCTAGAATTTTTCCTTTGTGGGTGCTTTTGTTATCATACTGCGTTTGGCAGACGATACCCAAAGTACATAAAGACAATCTATTCGTAAGACTCATAAAAGAGAGGATTTACGAATATACTGAACGCCGCATAGTGAACATTCGCAATGAGTATTTCAAGAAATTCATGTGGAATGTTCGTACAGTTGTTCCGTTTTGTAAGAAACCAGATCATCGTGAATATCGTAATCCATACGATTGGAGGCATGTTGCTGCTGTATGTGCAGCAATTACTGGAGCAGTTGTCTCCTTGAAGAAAGCTTTTCCAACTAAAAGGAAGGTCTATCAGTCTCAAGGGAATGTTTCGAGTTTTAAACAGCCTTCAGATGCCAATGCCGATCTCAACGCAATAGAGAAGCTAACTGTAGTACAGAGAGATGAGGTGTTCGTCAGGACGTCAAAACCTGAAACTCCCCAATGGAATGTTGTTGAGAAAATGTCACGTCAATCTACTTATAATGGCACGCCCGAATCATTGTTCAAAGTTATAGGAAAAAACTTGCGTTTTGTTAGAGTAATTGGTCCCACAACTCTTAGACAATTTTTGTTGGGAGTTAGAGGAACGTTTGCCCTGATTAATGAACATATTTTTATGGGTGAAGATCATATTAAGATAGAAGTCTACCAACAATTGGAATATCGAGAAGGAGCACAATTTACCACCTTGATGTTGAGTAGGAAAGATTGCATTAAAATTGCAGACGACATAGTTGCTTTTGACACTGTTGTTTTGCATTTTAAAGATATTACTAAACATTTTTGTGATGGTGTTGTGAAATCATGCGTAGGTTATATTAATGGCGCTAAGGTGCGTCCTACATATGGCAATACGCCTTTGTTGGTTTCCGATAAGTTTCAGGACTTCCATATTACTGAATATTATGGATACACAACGGAACATGCCCCAGGCATGTGTGGTCAGCCACTTATTGGAATGGTGGACCGTTCAGGTTGTGCTATTTTGGGAATGCACAACTCTGGGGCAGCCGAATATTCAGATGCTTTTTCAAGCGTTATTGAAAAGTCCAAGCTTCTTCAAGGTTTAGATTTGTTATACACACCATATCTCAAGGTTAATTCGGAGGCAGCATACGGCGTGTTAGACACGACCCTGCCTCACAATAAATCGCCTTTCAGACATGTTTACACCGGGCACGTCAATTATAGGGGTAGAGATCCAGACACCATGGTGTTTATGAATAAGCATTCTCGTTTGGAGCTTTCTCCTTATCATAACGAAATAAAACATGTGTTTTATGAAGGCTTGAAGTTTGAGCCGACTACACATTTTTCTAAGCCAATGATGATGCCTATGACAGTTAATGATGAATATATTAGTCCTTTCAATATCGGTCTAGAGAAGATCAATGGGGCTTCACCTCCATTTGACTCTACTATAGCTCAACGCGTTATTGACGTTATGACAGATCGAATCATTTCTGGTTTACACGCTGAAGGTTTGAGACATTTGTCACCTTTAGGTGTGTTAGAAGCTATCAATGGAGTGGAAGGAGACCCCTTTACACGGCGAATTAATGCTTCTACTTCAGGTGCGTATGGTTACCCTGGGAAGAAAGCGAAATATTTGCCGTTAAATGAGGGTACTGAAATAAGAGAGCCCACGTCAGAATTGAAACATAGATTATCGCAAACTTTGAGTGCTTATCTTGCTGAGGATACGGTTATGCCCATTTTTACTGTACAACTCAAAGATGAGCCAAGAGAAAAGAGTAAATGTGATAGAGGAAAGACTCGGTTATTTTATATGAGTCCTTTAGACTTTTTAATAGTTTCGAGGCAATTTCTTTCTCCATTTTACACTCTTATGGTTGAGTTTCCACATGTATTTGGCACCGCTGTTGGTATCAACATGCATGTAGGATCAGATGCCATGGCCAAGAAGTTGAACGAGTTTGCGAGTAAATTCTTGGAAGGTGATTATGCAGGATTTGATTTACGTTGTCCAGCTTTTATCACACGTATTGTGAATACTGTCGTGTATAATGTTGTTAAGCATTTTGGATACACGGACACATCCCTGAAGATTGTTCAGGGCATTTTCACAGACACAACTTTTGTGAATGTTATGATGAATGGAGACGTCTTTTCAAAGCCTGGAATGCAACCCTCTGGGAAGTATGCTACAGCAGAAGACAATAGTCTCCGCGGATTAGCCATGTTACTTTGCGCGTGGTATTCGAATCCAAAACTTGTAGGTAAAGACTTCTTTGAATATTGTTTACCATACTTATATGGTGACGATGTTTTGGTGGGACTAAAAGATGAAATCGTTGATGATTTCAACAACATAACCTATGCTCGTTTCGTCGAAGAGCATTTAGGTATGGAGTTTACCAATTCTCAGAAAAGTGGAAACCTACAAAAGTTTCTAACGTTTGCATATACATCATTCTTAAAGCGGAACATGCGTTGGAGTGATAAATGGGATAGATATATTGCACCACTGGATTTGAATTCGATATTTAAATCGTTGCAGTGGGTTATGCCATCTACTTTCATACCACTTGATGAACAGTGTAAAGCCACGATAACTTCCGCTCTGTGGGAGTTATTTTTCCATTGTGAATCTGAGTATGTTTTTAATCACTTCAAGCGAAATTTTGAGCATATGCTTTTCGCTCATTTTTCAATGGATCCGTTGGAAGCAAATCTTCCAGGTTATTGGAAGATTGCATCCGCACTTGGATTTACAGGAGATCCCGTTGTAGTTAACGAATTTCCACCTGATGGCTTATTTGGTGAGCGCCATCAGGATGGTGTTAACTATGTGGCGGGACAGGAATTGTGAAAAGCCTGACATACCTGTAAATATTGTATATATTGTAAATAAATTGTAAAAAGTTTTCCATTCACCTCGCGGTGTGTTGAGCCGAACCCTCTTCACACTTTAACAATGTTCGCCGACCAATATCACATTTTTGTTGCTTTACGAGAGAAATACGAGTCTGAACTTAGAGAAGTTCAGAATCTTTTACTGGATGAGAAATACGATCAATCGCTGACGCTTGAGGTTATTAAGACCAATTCCCAGGCTATTCAGCATGGTATCACCGTACCCGCACATGTTATTCGTCTCTTAGAAAGAGAGGCGGACTTGTTGGTAACTATCAAGAGAGTTTCGTCTATGATAGCTGCTTCCATGAGACTTGTTAGTGAGTCCCAGTCAGAAGGGACCGTTGACGGAGAGATAAAAGTGCATGAAAATTTATCTGATATTGTTGGAGATGATGTAGATCTCCACGATACAGGTACTAGTACGGTGCCAGAAATTGGTCAGAAACACCTTCTATCGATTGATGATTTCTTTGCCAGACCCATTAGTTTAGGTAAATTCCCCATCCCAGTTTCAACGGATATTAGTATACGTTTGAAAGTGTGGGATTTGTACACACTAGCCCCATCAGTGAGAGCTAAATTGAGAAATTATACATATCTCAAGGCTGATCTTATGGTACGTGTGGCCATCTCGGGGACTCCCTTTCATTTTGGGAAGATGTTATTGTCATACCAGCCTTATGCTAGTTTGAACGAAAACATTACTGCGAACTTAGCCAATTTGGCTTTAGCGCCTTTGCATAGGCCTATGTTTTTGAACTATTTGTCGCAAGCACCTGGTGCTTGTACAATTGATTATAGGGGAAATCAACCAGTGGACATTAAATGTCCCTTTATTTCACCTAAACCTATGCACAGATTGTTCGCCAATTCTACCGCGGTATTGTCCGCTGCAACGTCATATCCTGACTTAGCAGTTGCCGGAGATTTGTTTATGTATTCAATCAATCAAGCCAAGGCTGTTTCACCAACACCATCAGACATTTATGTACACCTTTATGCCTGGTTAGAGAATGTTCAATTGGGTCCTCCCACAGCGACCCAAATTGAAATCACAACTGAAGGCTATGACGAGAGAAAGAGAGGTCCAGTTGAGAAAGTTGCCTCTTTTATGGCAATGGCAATGAATGCTTTATCAACTGTGCCAAGTATTGGTGTACTGGCGAAAGCCAGTAGCTACGTCTTTCAAGGTGTCGCTGGCATTGCCTCATGGTTTGGATGGTCCAGACCGCAAATAAAAGACCATCCAACTTTTATAAAGAATCGTCCATATTCGTCCACCTGTCAAACAATTGGAGTCGATACTGTAGAGAGGATTACTTTTGATCCGATGCAGGAATTGACCATTGATCCACGTGTTTGTGGTGTTGACGAGGACGAACTTTCAATCTCTTTTCTCTCTGGAGTTCAAACATATCTTACATCCTTTACTTGGGCCCATAACAGTACGGTTATGGCTGGCCCAATTTGGATGAGTGCTGTTACTCCGCAATTGAACACTTATGTGTACAACGCTGCTATAACATCTATGTTTATGCAGCCTAGTGCAATGGCTTTTGTATCTGCTCCTTTCAAATACTGGAGGGGTAAGATCAAATTTCGATTAGAAATCGTGTGTTCAAATTTTCATAGAGGAAAGTTAGCGGTCACATTTGAGCCAAACATCATGCAGGGAGCATTAATTACTTCTGGTATCTCATTAAATAAGAATTATATCAAGATTATAGATATCCAGGAGACTCAAGATATTGAGTTTTGTATTAGTTATGCTCAGCCTAGTGTCTGGCTAGAGTTAGCACCAATGGCAACCCAACCTAAATTTGTTGGTTCCGAATTTGCGTTTGGAAATCCACAGTACTTGAATGGGTTCATTGCAGTAACTCCGTTCACTGCATTACAATCTCCTGATAACGGGGACATTTCTGTAAATGTCTACGTCTCAGCTGAAGATTTGCAATTGAATGTTTTACAGGCAAGTAATTTGCCAACCACAAGGCGTCTTGTGTCAGAATCTTATGATGAAAAAGGAAATCAGCCTCAGACTGATTATACTTGTATAGAGTTGAACTCTTCTACTGACACTGGGGAAGGCGCCGCTGAATATTGCTTTGGGGAACAACCTGTTTCGCTGAGGACAGCTTTGAAGAGATATGTAACCACATATAACACCAAGGTTACGGTTGCTGCTATCGCACATACCACTTTGAGTGCAACCAGAAATATCTTACCCATAGCTGATCCCTACTATTCTTTGACTACGAGTAATACAGCACCAAGTCTCATACATTATCTTGCGTTCGCTTATTTGGGAATGAGAGGAGGAATACGTAAGAGACTTAGGTTGTACAACGGTGGTGTCAAAGATTTTATGGCGAACAGTGTTGCATTGGTTAGTTTAAATCCGACTGGTGGAAGTTTGACTTCTTCAGATTTAGCTCAAAGCAATAATATTATACGTGTGCCTACAGTCGGTGGCGCCACGTTTTTGCCCCAAACCAACGGAGGAATAGAAGTTGAATTTCCCTTTTATTCTCCTAACCTATTTGCATTTTCATTTTCTTTAGATCTCGGTATTTCCGAGTTAGTAAATAATGAGATGTTCACAGATTGGATAACACAGTTTTTTGTGCAATTTGATCATAGTGAACAAAGTGTGCAGATGGGTTTATCAATAGATACAGCTACTGCTGAGGATTTCACGTTCATGCGTTTTATGGGTGCTCCGTATTACACGACCCCATACACATTTTGAACAAGCGAGGAGGCG
>Ga0058863_10026334_pt1 | contig 9773 bp, 5 predicted proteins | sample SwirhisoilCB3_FD_61025 | JGI IMG/M metagenome (GOLD analysis project Ga0058863, IMG submission 61025) | Switchgrass rhizosphere and bulk soil microbial communities from Kellogg Biological Station, Michigan, USA for expression studies - soil... | ecosystem: Host-associated > Plants > Roots >...
TGGACTGCCGTCGAAGAAGGACGTCTCTGCATCGCTCCGATCCACATTCGCCTTCTTCGATTCCCACTTCTCCTGGTCCAAACCATCCAGTCCAGTCATCTTCGCAGTGTTTCGTGTGTGGCAAGCGTTGTAATCACAATTTCCGTTCTAAAAAGTTGGTTAACGTTTCATTTTCTAAGAAATTAGTTTCTGCAAAGAACTTCAAGCTGAGCATATTGTCTTCACATCGATTAATGCCAGACTCAGAGTTATAACGGCTCACTCTTCACTTGCTCAAGGGTGGTGTAGTAGTGGAGCGCGGCGTGACTGACTGGCAATTAAGTAAACTCCAACAAAGGAAATTGTGACGAAATGGCTGCCCACCGATTCACAATTGGGACGGCAAGCAAGTCAAAGTCTTCACCATCTCCAGACCCTTCCTCTTATATCCACATCACCTTAAGTGGAGGATAGTCCTTAGCATTCTGGTTTCTGAGATCCACATCGGTCAAACTGTAAGCCGCTCTTAACATGACATTAGTTGGTTTCGTTCAGTTGAGTACGCAGGTTTTGAAGCCATTTCACGTGAGAGTATGAACCTGAAGCATGAGGATAAGAGAGAGTAGGATTCTTTGTTGCATTCGACGATCGCGTATTAAGGTTTGCTCGTACGAGCCAGGTACTGAATTGAATTACATTTACAATTTGGGGAAATGGGGTGGGGCCCTTTGTGGGCGATAACACTTTGTTTTTGAGAATATTTTTCTAGATAATTTGACTTTTTTGGAACATTCGCGTTGTGATTTTACGTACCATCTGAATTTGACTGAATATCTATTGATCATCAAGACGTTGAAGGGTATACGTCGGTTCACCCAAATCGTTTGAAGGAATTATGGTAGCAGACTTAACACTGAAATGCATCTGATATTCTTTTGGGAAAAGGGGGGGGGGTAACTTAACCTTTCTGAGATCCAGTTTTAGATCACTTATCGCTTAAACATTCCACACGCTTGGAGATCACCGAAATCCGTTGAGAAATAACTACTGGAATAGCCCATTGAAACATTATGAACAAAGGATGTGCAAGTTAGGGTTAAAGGGATGGGAGGTTAACATTTATGAGATTACAGATCAAAGATTAATGAAGTTCATCTCTGGAGAGTTTAAGAATGGAGAAAGCAATAAGTCATCCGTGTCGCGTACTTGAATTGAGGACTGAGGAGTCAGTATTGTTAAACGCGCCGGATATGAGGAAATGAAATGTGGTAACTACTCGTATCTTGAAATTTATCCATATGTTAATGTACATAATTATCGTTGGGGTTATGGGTGGGGTAACTTTATCTCTTGCTCTTGTTTTGAGATATTTTTAGAATTGCGTCTGTATGACAGTCGAGCGTTAAAGCACTCAGAGAGTTGCACTCTACGAAGGTCGAGAAGACAAGAATTCATTCTGGCAGGTCGAATCACACACACCTGAAGCATTTAATGTACTTGTAATTGGAGTGTCTGAGTGACACATAGGACTGGGGTCATCCATCTTGGTTTGGTTTTGAGAATTTGTTCAGGTTTTGCAACTGCACAATGCAACAACATCTAACATCCACGACACTGGGGAAGTCCGAATAGCACATTTTGTCCTAACGCTTAAAGAAGCTTGGATTCTTGGAGCATTCTGCATCTACATCCATCGATCCATTCAAACTTCTGCTAGCTGTGAGATTAAGAAAATTTTGGAATTATTGAAAATCTACGAAATTGAAGACTTGAGGCGTATTTGAAAGCATTGAAGAGTTGAAATGGCATTTGAGGCCTAATCTGGTAAAGTTGAATCAACATCTAAATCTAAATCACATTTGAAAATCATGATGGGGTTTCTGGAGTTCGCGGGGTGGGAATCATAACTCGTTTGGTTTAGAATATCTTACAGATCAATTAGCACTGCATTGCACGTCCAGAATTACTTACTCTACAACATTCTTACTACTTCTGAATCTGTGTGGGTTTGCGGGTATGGAAATCGTTGCATTCACATGTCTAAAGCTGTTTGTGAATTCCTGCTAATCAAGCTGCTTAGAAGATCAAGTCTAGTTTTGGGAAGGCTACACCAACCCTGCTTTACAGTTGAAGACAATTTCGCATCAGTAATCAGTGTATCGTTTCAAATACTTGACATCTTGATATCTTCACCTTTGTGGTTTAATTGCCTGAAATATGCATTTGTTTATGTTTGTTGTGTGCAAGGTTATGCATCACATGCCATGGAAAAGTAATTGACACTCACCTTTTGTAAGAATCTTCGGACGAGCTTGAGTTGTAGCTCAGTTACCACGTAGAGCAATTGGGATTAATTTACTAATTGGTATCGCTAAGATTATTTTCTTACTTTGGTACTTTTGTGTATGAAGGCTTAATGCTACTGTGAATGTTTGGAAATGTTGCTTTTACTTCTGAAAAGCCAGGCCAAAGGCAAAAAGGCTCCCATTCCAATATCCGCAAGAAAAGGATAACATGGATTGTGTAACACTTTTTTAAGATAAGTTCATACGACTTAGTGGCTGAGTTTCATACATTTATTGAAATGAATAGTCTTAAGGCATTAAGGTGTAACATAACATATTGCCAGATGTGTTTTTGGTAGTTGAGTTATCTATAGGTAGAATGCTATTTCGTGAAATCGCTGAAAAGGTGAATACGTGAAGTGAAGGACTTGGGTAAAGCACGGAGTCCGGCATCTGAGCGCATTGTAGGCAGAAACGGAGGTCGAGGTTATCCCACATGGCGAGGCGTCACAACTCACAACCACTCCGGCATCCGGCTTAAAGAAAGGCAACCCAGAGAGGCAGGTCGCGTTTGGCGGTTTCAACGAAAGACCCAGTTGAGCTGCATGAAAGCAAGCGAGAGAATTAAAGCAAAAGCAAGAATTAAGAAGGAAAGGCTGAAGAAGAATCATACTAAGAAAAGAGTCCCGTCACGAGAGGGAAAGTGCACCACATCCGTTAGCAGAATTGGTTCGGAAATATCGGAAAACTCGCGAGCATGAAAAGATCCAACAACATCTGCGCCGTGCATCAGAGTTCGTTGCTAGAAGATTTGTAAGTGAAAGTCTGAGCCATCTTCAAAGGTCTCACTTGGGTAGGCTGCCTTTTAAATGAGTTAGCAGGAAGCTAAAAGCTAAATCGGAGCCACCAAGGCCTTGCTGTTGCTGCGCTAGTGTTCGAGGAATCAGTCACGTCATGGGATGAAGTATCGCGATAAGTTTCACACTAACAAATTGATTTATCTAAGTTCAAGAATTACGATAAATACGACGTTCTTTTTATTTGCATAAAGTCACACGTTGCGTTGAAAGTCTGAAAGTCATGGATGCATCTGTTTGGAAAGTTGCAAAGAAAGTCTTGAAAGTGCGCTAATTTGGACCGTGTCAAAAGTAAGTGATCCAAAGTTTGATTGGTTAAATGCATTGTTTTGTGCGAAGTATGAACTAGAAAACATTTCGAGCCATTTCGAGTGCGAGACAGCCTCAAGTTCGGAACAAGTACACACAGACACTTCAGTTTGCTAATTAGTCTAGTTCCGGTAAAAACATTTTATGAACACGATTTTGTGTAAGGTTCAACAAATGCTATGTTTGGTCTTGTGGAGTTTCTGTTCTAAGTATGTAGATCCATCTACTACTACTTCGGTTCGTGCACTGGCACCACTCTACTGCTTACATGTCCTCCTTGCTGTATCAATCTCGGACGCAAATGAAGAGAATAAAGGACACATCGCCACAGATGCTGTGCTGATGGCTGTGAAAAGTAATCAACCTGGACTTTGTTCACCTTGAATCACTCACCTACTGCGAGAGCAATTAGGACTGCGGGATGCGGGACAGTTTTCTGAATTGACGTCACATTTAATCGCACCAACTTTCAAAGTCCACGACAACATTCACCAGCATCAGCTTCAACAGAAGCAGTTGTATCGGTTCGTCACGTAGAAAGGCGTTAGAGTTTACTGGTTTCATGGGAAGAAGCAGTCATACGTTGCGCGTTTTCGGAGTAATTTACACAACAACAGAATTTAAGAGAACAATCAACATCAGTTCAATTCATCTTACACTGCATATGGCATCAATGTCGCAAAATCTGGTACCAGGGAGAAATCATCCTAGAGAATAATCTGAATAAGATATCGAGAGAATCTAGAATCAACTTTGCTATTGGGTTAATTAAGGCACTTCAACATCATGACATCTCACATCATTCGGCGCGTTTGGTTAATACAAATGAAAGCGAAAGGAAAGAACAATCACTGAATTGCAAGCGCGATGGAGCCAAGCGAAAAGAGTGTCGGTCGATCCAGTATGGGAAATCAAAATCTGAAGTTAATCGGGTTAAAATTGTGCACAGGAAAAGGATTTGGTTTATGGAATGAGAAAGAAGTTGGAAGTTAGACAAATCTTGAAAACAGCACAGCGCATTGTCACCGCAAAGCTAAAAGTAGAGAAAAGCATCGGAGTTAAGGATCACGAAAGGAGTCTTCCTGTTGATCGAGCATAAATTCGGCAAGCCATAATCTAAAATTGGCAAGCGCGGTCCAAGCGGAATCTTCGGTTTGAGATTTGAAAAGGCACGCCTTACATTGAATTTGAAAGAATTCAGTCAACACCAAATTAAGAAATAGGATATCAGAGTTATGGTTATTCTTAAATTCAGCGTCCAATGAGGAAAGGACACCGAGGTCAAAGTTGAGCGAATCGTGGATTGAAACATGAAAGAGAAGCATAAGAGTTCTCAGACATCATTGCTGAAAATTGCAAATTGGGTCAGCAACTTAAGTTTAAATCAACAACACCAGTTGTCAGTTTGAATCGAGCATCAGGAATGAGTATTTACAAGGAGAATCGGATATGGGAAAGTCAGCCACTAGCTCAGATCATGAGCACGAAAACCGATCAGCATCAATCCAATAGCTAAAAGCCAAGGAGAAGGGGCGCAATCGGAGGCGACAGGCGAGGCGTTGACGAGTCAAATCAAGGTTACATGCACTTCATCCAAAGCAAAGGCGAAAAGTTCAGTCGGAGGCGAGGCATTGAATTGATTAATCAAATCACAATTGGTCACATCTTCATTGTTACGAGTACACTACTTCAGTTACATTGCTATCGGAAAGGATATCATGAAGGTTGAGGAGTTCAGGAATCAGTATTGAGTGTCAACATCAATTGTCAATTTGGCGTCAACATCAGATTAAGGAGTTAAGAAGTAGAGTTCAAAGGGTTTGGTTGCGTTGTCATCTCATGAAATGTAAACATTCGAGATAAAGAAAGAAGTTCTAGACTACAAGTCCGTTAAAAGGAAACCGTCGTGGTTGGAAGTAGAAATTGTACAGCTAGCGTCAGAACGGGATTATCATTAAGTCAGAAGGAATTCTTCAGATCTTGTGCTTCACATCAGTCAATTAACTTGTTCGGAGTTCGAGTTCGTTACTGTCACTATTCATCTTGGAAACTGCGATGGAAAGTTGAGGTAGAGACGATCTCACTTTCACGAAGGCTTCAAGTAGCATCGCATCAGCAGATAAGAAAAATTCTTACCCACGTCATAAAGTTGAGTATTTCATTCTGATCGGCACATTTAAGCTAAAGTTGGAGAGCTTCATAACTTCATGGGAGAAAAGATTATCAACATCCTAGCACACTTCAGTCCAGTCAGCAACCAAAGTTAGAAGCTGTCGGTGCTCCACAGTTTAAGCATCATTCAGGGGTTATATACTAACTGAATCAATGAGAACCGAATGTTGTCGCGCCTGGCGAAAGATAGAATTGAATTTTCGCAAGATTTCGTGCAAATGGAGGTGCAAGTTATGCAGCACAGCGACGACAGGCAGATCACTGTTATCCAGCTTTGAGGTTATCATCAATCATCCCAATCCCAATTGTCAACACCAATAGATCGCCAAGTCGAATTTAATTAACTGAGGGAAAGGAAAAGTAAACTTAAGAGGCTTGGATCAACAAGACCTGAACATTGAGTACATCATGGCACTGCAGTTAAGAAAGGAGAGCACCAGAAATTTAAGGAGAAAAGTCAAAATGTTAGTGGATATTGCAACAAGATCGAGGTACAGTGACTTCGAGCTTTGCTATTGCTATCAGTTGGGTATACTGCAAGGTCAGCCAAGCTAGAATGCCAGCAGAGAGATGCGCAAGTCAAGGGAACAGAGTTGAGAAGCTGACTTCCATGTGGTGAAAATGATTGCAGTTCATCGAGAAAATTCTGGCGCGGTAGCGGTATATTGGTTCGAGGCTAATCACACGAAAGCAGTTGCCAAAACTGAAATTCGTTGTCGACACCAAAAGAAAGTCATTATGTCGAGAATTCAAATCAGCCGGTTCAGTTCAATATGAGAAAGTTAAAAGTGGAAATTGCATAAGAGTAAAAAAGTAATCACTAATCGCCAACCAGCACCACTGCAAGCATCTTGGCTAAAAATCTTGTGATGAAGTTGAGAATTGAGGCCAGCACTAAAACACGCCATCATGTCGACAAATGGGGAAGGAGTTGAAGGAATCGGAATTGAAAATAACCGTTAATGATGGACAAAAGGAAAAGAGGCCGCAAATTAAGAATAGAATTCGAGCTAAAAGTGATCAACTGAAGATAGAAAGCGGAATGCAGCTTAAAGAAGCATCGAATTGTTCCTGAGTTTGTAGTAGAATGGCCAGAATTTCGTTTGTATGGATTATCGAAAGTTAAGGAGAAAGGATTAATGAAGGGGTTGTTTATCGTCGCAATCATCGCATGTCAATCACGTCAAATTCAACACCTAGTTGAGGACAGCGAAATATGAGAAAATTAATTCTGCGTAAAGTTCGAGAATCTAAAATCAACACCATTCTTCGTTGGAACCATTTCGATTTCATGTTAGAAAAGGCTAAACGAAGTGAAGGCGGCAACCGTGTCCGACAGTCCGAAGGTTAGGAGTGGAAAATTCAGTTATGTGATGTTCGCTAATTCAATTAATCTGTGAGTCACGAACATTTTGCACCCGTCAGGTTTACTTCAGAGAAAACTATGGTTTAAGTTTATTAGAAGTTCATGAGAGAGTTGAATGTTGAATCCATTGGTTCCTTGAGTTGAAGGCAAAAGTCATTCATGGTTGAAATGTTGCGAAGTAAAAATTTACGTGTAAGGAGAACAATTTTGGTTTGGAACTATTGAAAATGGCCGAGCTCATTGAACAATAAGAAAAAGAAGTTGAAAGTTATCGTGGTCGTGAACACGTGGAGGGCAAAGATCATCATTGTTGGTAGACATACTTCATACATCAGGCACGAGTTGCGAACATTCATAGACATCATAGAAGCACAAGTTAGAAAACCAGTTCGAGGTTCGAGTACACAAAAATTAAGAAAGCACAGGAAGAAAGCTAAATATCGGCGCGTGAAGAAGGAAGAAAGAAAACCTAGCAATTAGACTGTACACGAATTGAAGAGGCAAAGCAGGGTCTCTGTGTATTCGGTACACGACACGACGCAGGAGACAAGTCACAGACTACACGGAAGTTTCTTTCCATGAGTGTTCCTCCTTAAGAAGCTATTCAGACGAGAGATTGTCCATCTCTTAATCCGTTCACCGTTTGTAACGGGCCTGCACGGAAAAGGTGTGACTCACCTGGTATCATGCCGATTTTCACTACACATTGTCCATGTTTTGTACCCTGTGATGAGCAACTGTATGTCAACTAGAAGACGTAGATTTCTTGGTTCAAGTACTACCACTATCATTTCAAACTGGACTCTGCTTCAAGAGCTGAATTTGCTGAATGAATGTTTTGTAATTGGTTGAGTTTTGCTAACCATTTATGTTGCTCATTCACATTTTTGCTTGAAGTATCTCTCTATCACAGTTTCTCCTTGGTACGAGAAGTCGACTTTCACCTTTAGATGTTTGTATAGAAGAAATTGGTTTTACTCAACGAATCGCCGAGTGTCTCTCGGTTGAAGAGGTCAGAGAGGAAATTATACCGTGACCGTGACTCGGCACGATGCTTGCTGCTACAAGGAAATGAGATAAGCTGTAAGGCCGCATACTTTGGCTTAAGATTTGGGCGAGCTTTTTGTGCAATCATTGGTTAGAACCTGAGCTCAGACGTTCAACGCGAACCTCTCGCATCAGTTCAACCCGTCGTCCAAACCGTGGCTTCGGTTTGACTGCCGTGAGTGACTCACGTGCGGAGAAGGTTGTGACCCAACCCCTGAGTACAGTGTGCTCGGTCTTCAGACAATGTGACTCATTGTATCGAAAGCCCAACGGCTAAAACAGTGACTCTGTTTACGACGAGAAGCCTCAGTCGTCTCACCCCCGTTTCGTCTGGTGAACGCAACCACTGTAATCCGTAAGCAACATCCCGAGATCTTAAACGAAAGGACAGGATAACCCTTGGTACCGGAAGGCGCATTGGAAATAATTTCCAATCAACCATCCATCATGGTATCCAAAATCCAATGAGAGACGCCGCCCCAGAGAATCCGGATTGAAATGGGTTAGAATTGGGATTATTCGGGGAAGAATTTGGTTTCTGAGTTTAACTAGGGCTCAGACGGCAGTCAGAGGCCGACACGCGCAATCCAAGTTACGAGAAAGCAGAATCGGAGGGGTCACAACGATTACTGAATTTCACACATCGCGATAGGAGAAAGGCGAATAAGAAGGTGGCAGCGTGCATTCGAGACAAGTTTCCTGTCACCCAACCCAGCGTGCAACCGAAACAAGTTCCCCGTTCACCCAACCCAGCGTGTAATCGAGACAACTTTCCCATTCCCAAACCCAGCGTCACCATCCCAATAATCAGGCCATGTTAGTCCCAGAATCTGCATGGAGGCGAGCAAATCCGTAACCGGGAACTTATCGGCAAAAAGAAGTTCGCAGAGCCGGCTACGAGATGATCACCCTCTTCAATCTTCATTATCAAAGCAGTACGTCCGTTCATGGTACGATTTGTTAATTTAACCTTGGCCCCCGTAGCCCCTGTTAATCTGAGTCACAGGACTTCACAATTCAGTCGAGCCCACATCTTGTTTACCACCTAAAGAACGAGAGCCGTTAGAATTGACGAAATTTGGTTCCGAAAAAGCAGTAAGGATTAAGGAGCATTGAGAGCATCACTGAAAATGGTCGAAAGGGTTTCAAGGCAAGGCGTCGGATTTTGGTATTACGAATTGAGGAGAAAACGGTTAAGACGTTAAGAGGGTATTTTTGGGAACATCACCTAACTACTTGCATCGGAGATTGGAGCATGCGACAGGAGTATTCGGAGCGCTTTTGGGGAATTATCATATAAGAAAAGAGAAATACACAATACATCAAGTCACAATTACCATTTCACACCATCGACAACTTATCAACAGCGCGTGCAGAAATTGGGGTATCGGTATCATCGTCTACGAAATTTAAGAATCAAGAATATTCCATGCAGCATTCATTTCATCACATCGCATTGAGGTCATTGAACACACGAGAAGTCAATTGTCACATGAACAAACCATTCATGGAGGGTTAAGACGAATATCTTCGACATCATCTTGTCTATCTGTCTTCGGCAACTTGAATCTAGAAACCGAACGCATCCCGTAAGACAACATGTTGAGAAAGGTTCACAATTCAAACTACAGCAAAACTCAATAATACTTTTGGAATTTCAAAAATGGAAATGTAAAATTTAAAGCTGAAAAAGATGTAAAGATTATAATGGCTAAACTGAGCGCATGTCTTTCTCAAAATGGAGGTTTTGCATCCAAC
>Ga0058863_10118914_pt1 | contig 9755 bp, 11 predicted proteins | sample SwirhisoilCB3_FD_61025 | JGI IMG/M metagenome (GOLD analysis project Ga0058863, IMG submission 61025) | Switchgrass rhizosphere and bulk soil microbial communities from Kellogg Biological Station, Michigan, USA for expression studies - soil... | ecosystem: Host-associated > Plants > Roots >...
CAAGACAGTCAGTAGGACTCAACCCCATGATCACAAAAACACAAGCTCGCCGGCTCCGATCAATCGGACGATTTGCATCGCTGGCACGCAATGAGATTGAATTGGCCAACGCTCTGGGAATTTCCCCTCGCTCGGCCGTCAATGTTATCGCGGCGATAAGCCGGCTTGTCGAGCTGGTTCCGGCCCCCAAACCGGGCCGACCGAAGAAATTCACCAATGAACATGCACAACCTTAAATATTCGGCGGCCGAAATCAATACGCTCCGCCACCTATTCAAAAAAGAATCTCTCGCCACGATAGCCCGACGACTTGGACGCTCGGAAGGTTCGGTTGCAAACAAGGCAAAAGAGCTTGGCCTGTCAAAGCAATCGCTCTGGACGCCGCACGAAATTGGCGTGCTTATCGAATATCTCCCCGTTCGGGGTGCGGAATTCGTTTCTCGGCTGATCGGTAAACCGATTTCGGCCATCATCATCAAAGCACATCAACTCGGCATAGTTCGCCGAACGGAAGGGGGCACGAATGGCCAATAGTTTTCAGGTCACAGCGAAACTGGCCGTGGTCGGCCCCGTGGGGCTGGCCAAAGTCGCCCAAAAACTGAACAAAGATTTGTCCCAAATAAAGGGAAGTGTCGGGTTCGATCTTTCTTCGCTGAACAAAGCCAACCAAGCCATCAACAAGGTCAAACAAAACCTTGCGTCACTTGGTCGCGGTGCAAGTCTCGGAAATATTCCGCAACAGCTTAACGCTGTCTCCAAAGCGACCAAGCAAGCAACCGCCGCGACTTCGGGATTTTCGATGGGACTTGGCCGGAGCATCAAGACGCTAGGCCAGTACGCCGTTGCTGCGGCTGCCCTGTCTGGGGTGATTGGCGGCCTTCGGTCGTCCGTTGTGGACTGGCAAAGCGAGTTCGTAAAAATCTCTCAGATTACCGGCACCTCAACCGGTCGCCTAAAAAATCTCAAAGATGAAATCCATTCGCTCAGCACAAATCTCGGAGTTAGTTCGAGGGGGTTGGTGAGTGTTGGAAATACCTTGGCACAGGCCGGATTGTCCGCGAAGGACACAAAAACGGCATTAAAAGCCCTTGCCTCAACGACTCTCGCCCCCACATTCGGCGATATCAACCGCACCGTTGAGGGATCGATTTCCATCATGGGAGCGTTTGGCACTGGCGTTGATAAGCTGGAGGGCCAACTCGGCTCGATGAATTCGGTCGCCGCGAAATTTGCGGTTGAATCGGATGACATTATTCGTGCCGTACAAAAATCCGGTGCGGTGTTTCACCAAGCCGGCGGTTCGCTCAATGAACTGATGGGACTGTTTACCTCGGTTCGGGCAAAGACGCGTCTATCGGCCGATCAAATCGCGAACTCATTCAACACAATCTTTAGCCGTTTGCAACGGCCGCGAACGATTGCCTCCCTCGAAGAGCGACTAGGGATTTCCCTTTCTCAAAATGGCATGGGCTTGGGTCCGTTGGAGACGATCAAACGAATTTCGGAAGCCCTGAAAAATATTCCTGATGGCTCTTTGTTCAAAGCCTCGATCGCGGAAGAAATCGGCGGCATCCGCCAAATCGGAAAGACCTTGCCTTTGCTGAACCAGTTTGCAACCACTCTTGAAGCGTTGAAAGTCGCCGAGGAAGGTCAAGGGTCGTTGGCCCTGGATGTCGCACGGTCGCAAGAAAGTTTGGCCGTCCAATTAACCAGCGTCAAAGAAAAGTTTCACCAACTCTTCGATACCGTTGTCGATTCGTCCCCGTTTAAGGCGATGGCGACCACGATGTTTTCGCTGGCGAAAAGTTTGGCATCAGTGCTCGAAGCGGCGACTCCCCTTCTGCCAGCCATCACGGCATTAGGTGCGGTTCGTTTGGGCGGAAGCCTAATGCGAGGAATGCGTGGTCATGCGACTGGCGGATTTATTGGCGGAAGCGGAAATGGGGACACGGTTCCCGCGATGCTTACTCCGGGCGAATTCGTACTCCGTAAATCGGCTGTTCAGAAAATCGGTTTAGGAACCTTGACGAAGTTGAACAAGTTTGGCGACGGCGGCCCCGTTGGTCGCGGCGAGGGTTATGGCGTTCAAGATGCCGAAAACTCTCTCCACGGTCTATCGACCGCCATCAAGCAAGTAATCTCGACAATCCGAGATGAGGTAAGCAAAACTCGCTCGTCTAGGGCCGGCAATGGATTGGGGAAAGGAAGTATTCCCTTGTCTGATGATCGGGGTTATTCGCTCGCGACAAGTCCAAGCCGCCGCAGTCGAGCACGGGCCGCGATGCAGTTTGCAACCGCGTTGCCCCTATCTCGCATGACTTTTGATGAGTCGGCCGCCGCAGTCGCTAGCGGAGGTTCGGGTGATTTTCGATCCCGGCCAGCAACGTATGGCTTGGCCCCGGTCACTCCCTATGTTGCCACAACCACCAAAAACCGTAATTTTCGCGGCATGAGTCGTGCCGATCGTGAAGCAAGAATTGCAGAATTGGGCGGCAGCCCGCTACTTTCCAGGTTCCGCCGGAATGCCTTAGCCGCTCAACAGGCGACATACTTCGATTCGATCGGATTCAATCAGCCGGCCACGCCCGGAATTGCCTCGCGAGTCGGATCGGCAACCGCCCGACTACCTTCCTTTCTCAAAAATCGGCTTACGCCCGACGCCTCGGTGATGCGAGGTTTGGGAGCAATGAAGAATAATTTACCGGCCGTTGGTTTCGGTGTCGCCGCGTTGGCCACCTCGCAACCCGTTCACAATCTCATCCAACAGGGTGCCGGTCATAAAGCCGCAGCCGGTTTTCAAGGGGTTGTAGGCGGAGCACTCGCGGGCGGCACCATCGGATCGATGGCGGGGCCAGTTGGGATGATTGCAGGTGCGGCCGTGGGCGGAGTTGCGGGGCTGGTCACAGCACTTGACGACTTCAAACGTTCCGTCGCGGACCAATCGATTGAGAGTGGGTTATCCCATATCTCTTCCTCGATTACCGATTTTTCCAACGCCGTGACTAAGGGCAATCTCGACACAGCCCGCAAAGGTTTTCAGGAGGTGATCAACCGCCAAAACCAATTTGAGGGAACCAATCGAGAAGCCGCTCGCGTGAAATCGCAACCCGGCATGTTGGAAAAGACTCAGGATTTCCTGCTTTCCACAATGCAAGGCAAGAATGGCGATTTGAACCTATTCGGCTACAAATTCGGCGGTGCGAACTACAACGCCATGAAGGCCGATAAGGAAGTCGATCGGCAGCATCGAGAGAATTTGGACTATCATACGACGCGATTACAAAGTCTGAGTGAGTTGCGACCGGGGAGCGACAAATTCCTCGATTCAATCATGAAGAACTCGAAATCGTTCCTTGATTTCCAAGCCGATCCCGATGTTAGAGCGGCGATTGCCAATCGTGCGAAAGCAAAAGTAAGCGAGAATGCAATCAGTCGCGGCGGCAACATTACTCCACAGAATGAAGCCGACAAGGAAGCGGGGTTCACAAAGGATATAATTGAAGAACTCCGCTCCCAATTCAAATCGACCGCCGGGCCGTTGCGTGATTTTCAAATGGCGTTGAAAGCTTCTGCGGCGACCGTGGAGGCTTTCACTGAACGCATGGCCGACAAGGCAATCTCAAACCAACGGTTCGATTTTATGAACGGTCTGGGGTCCGCCCCCAGATTATCGGATCAAATGAGGTTTGGGTCCGAGCACTTCGGTCACGCGATGGGAGTGATTGCTAAGGCATCGCCAGACAATGCGGCGAACGCTAGTTCGCTGTTAGAAGCCAATCGCATCCATAACATTTTGACAAAAAATCCGAGTGCTCTATCGGACGAGGGACGCAAAACCCTTAGCGACACGTTGATGAGGGGTGGAGTCGGCCGGAGTGCCGCGAACGCCGCTCACGATATCGTGGAAGGGTTCAAATCTCCCGGCGAAATGTCGCCACAGATGATGATCAGTCAGATTTTGGAGTCGTTTAAGCCCGTTTTGGACGAAATGAAAGGGGCGGGAACCGCACTCAACAAGGAAGGCGATTTTCTGGCGTCGAAGTTTGGGCACTTTCAGTCGCTAAGGGATACAGCCGGAGGGTCATTAGACCAACTCCACGAATCTCATTTGAATACGCAACGCATGGCGGCATCCATTCGAGCCGATCGACTTGGCGGCCGACCGTCCGACTATCTATCGTTAAGCGAAATGAATCGACCGTTCGCGGCGTCTCAGTCTCGACTTAGCGGGTTGCCAGAAGGTCAAGCACTCAATCCGGACAAATTGGCTGCCCAAATTGCATCGCTGACCGATCAGCAACGAACGGCCAGAAGCAATGTAGCCGCCAACCCTGGAAGCGTTGCAGCCGAGCGGGAGTTAGCCTCGCTAACGAACCGCTTGACCAATACAAATCAGGCTTTGAAAAACTTGACCGACGCAACCCGTGCGAATACCGCGATTCAGGAAAAGTTAGAAAGTCTGAACGCCGATAAGGCTGGCCGACAATCTGCTTTCGAGCGTTACTACAGCTCGGATGCCAAGGGCCGCCGCGAAATGGACAAGGATGCCCAAGCCGCGAACCTCGTCAAATTTGCCGGAAATCAGCTAGGACGATTCCCAATTGAAATCCAACAGCGTGCAATGCGGCATCTCCAAAATAACCGTGATGTTGCATTCCAGGGCGGAGAAACCGGCGAACAAAACCTCAATGATCTTTTCCAGAAAAATGCCGGTCCATTCCGACAACCGCCTCAGCAAGCCGCCGAGCGTGCTCGCCTTCAGCAACAGCAAATGGAAAATATGAGGCGGGCCGAAAGGGCCGCTGGTCATATCGCGGGCATCGACGCCAAAGCCGCAGACGATTTTGGGGCTAGATTGGCTGGGGATTTAATGGCACCTCGCCCGCAAGGTCCGTTGGTTGTCCGACCGAATGATGTTGACGCGATACCTATGGCGGGCGGCCGATCGGCTGCAAACCGACTGCCCGAGGCAGCCTCAAGAGCTGCCAGATATCGCGAAGGAAAGCAAAATCGTCGTGATGCCTTTGAAATGAATCAGGAACTTCGCAAGCGGAATCCTGATATGCAAAAGGTTCAACAACGCTTTCAACGCCTCATGGGTGGCGGAGGCGAGGCAGACGCCGCTAAACCGGCCGACGCCATGAATCCTTTGGCCGACGCGATGGGCGGCTTCAATAAAGCGGCTCCCGCGTTGACGGCGGCCCTGAAAGGAATGCCTCATACCGTTACTTTTGAAGGAAAGGTCAAGCAAGAAATCATCATCAATGGTGCGGAGGCACTCGCGAGAATGTCTCCGGAATTGTTGAAGATGATCGAACAAGGGGCGACACAGATTGTAGAAAAGAAATTGGCCAAGCATTTTCCGGATGCTGGTCCATTCGTGTCCTAACGGACACCTCCCGCAACTATCCTTCACTGTTGGATATTGCGGGCTTTGGGGGCGTAAGCCCTCGCTTCAGTAGCAGTCGGCGGCGTTTCTTCTTAATACCTCGGTATTCTGGCCGCCGACTTTTTAACACTAACGGCGTCTGACTGTTTTTATCTCTATGTACACAGACGCCTTTCGGGATGACCGCAAAGGAAAAGCGGTTGTCCCTTTTGCTTACAATGTTCGCAGGTCACGCGAATATCACACTCGGCAGCCTCGCTAACTTTTACATCCGCACTAAATGCGGGGTGATTGTAGTTGGCATTATCTTTCCCCCGAAAGACTTTCTATCTGCGGCGGGGCTGTCGGGTGGCTTTTAAAACAAAGAAAAGAGAATCCTTTCCCAAAATGACTATCGCATACCTCAAGGTCAATGCGGCTGCCGATAACGGCTGGTTTAACACCAGCACTTGGACGCAAGGCGGTAACTCCATTCCGGTCAACAGCGGTACTTCCTATTGGCGGTTTAAGAATTCGCCCGTCCCTCCTTCGGCCACAATCCTAGGGGCGTACCTGATTTTCACTCCGGCGAGTAGCGGCATGGGGTTCGGGGCTAGCTCACTGGTCAACGGGGAGTATCCTCCAGGGCGGCCAGCCATCACCGGGCTGGCAGACGCAAACGGACGATTTTTTACCGACTCCGCCGTCACATGGACTCATGACGATTGGAGTGTCGTGTCCGACACCTACACGACGCCTAATCTGTCCGGTATCGTTTCCGAGCTGGTACATGATCCATTATATGCGACCGGCGAAGCCCTTCAGTTTTTCATTCGGCCAATTGCACGCAACAGCATTTTGTTTGCGAGCGGCCTGAGTACGGCACTGATCATCGATTACGCGGTTAATGCCGGCCGCAACCTTTCATGGGGTTGGGTCTCACCCTCATCCTGTACCTCCGTAGGAGGTAATCACAATGTCGCCCCCTACGATTGGGAACCGGATGCCGGCTCGCTAAGGGCCGGACTCTTGCCCGTTACCGTGGATGATGGAGTGTTTGCAACTTCGCCCTTCGCTCCGATTCAAGCGGCCTACAAAAGTGCCAAACTGTTAGCCACTAATTTTCCCTTTCACAACATTCCGACCGGCTCGGTAATAATCAATGGGATCGAGGTAAAGGTCCAGAAAAACCGAGGCGACACATTTTTTAACAGTATCGATGACACCGTATTGCCAGCGTCCGCATACGATACCGAGGTGGTATTGCATACGGCAGCCAGCGGATTTATGAAAGAGAATAAGGCTGTCACCGAGGTCAACTGGAAAAATACCGTACAAGCTCCGCACGATGTTACGATTTATGGCTCCCCTAGTGATACATGGGGTGAGGTACTAGGCGTTGATGACATTCGTGATCCGGCCTTCGGAGTAGCAATATCATGCTCCGGCACTGTGCAAGCTCGGGTCGATCAAATCCAAATGCGAGTTTGGTACACTCCGTCATACGCTGTTAATTCTGGTATCACACTTTTTATAAAAGGGGTCGAGACGACGAATAGCGGCGTCACGCTGTTTATCCCTGGCATGTTTCCGCTGAGTTCCGGCATTACGCTTTTCACGAAAGGTCCGATCCCGAATGATAGCGGTATTCCGTTAAACATTGGCTCGGGCTTGGATCATTCGACGAGTGGGTTTCCGCTGTTTGTGTGGGGTAATTTGAGCGACACGGGAAGCGTTGCCCTGTACATTCCTTCCGTGGCCAACGCTCAGCCAAATCTCAATCTGTTTGTCCAAAGCAATACTGTACATTCCGGTAATCAGCCTACGCCGCTCTTTATCTTTGCGTCACCCTCCGGCACCAATGCATTTGAGCGAGGATCGACTCTATACATTAAAGCCGGCGACATGGAACAGGGGGTCAACCTCTTTATGAAGGGTGACAGCCAAATTCCTTTTAGCCAGCGAATGAATCTCTTCACGGTCGGCGGCGGCCACCCTCAAGACGATGCCATTTCCCTATTTATCGGAGATAGCGGCGTGGTCGGCTCGCCAACACTTTACATTGCGGGTGAATCGTTGTTCGAGGGTCATAACCCGTTTGCTTTACCCGGCGGATCGATCGGTACTGGCCTACTCAACATGTTCATCCAACAAAAAGGAATGGAGGAGTCCGTCTCCCTTTTTATTGGAAATCAGACAGAAGACTTAGCCGCCCCGCTGTTCATCACCTCCGCCAACATTACCAATTCCGGAATCACACTATTCGCTCCAGGGGCGACCGTGAGCGGTTTTGCTTCACAATCCCTCTACTCTCACGGATTCTAGGACATGGAACCACGCATCGTAACCGTTGTCATATTCATCAACAATACCGTCGTCGAACTAAAACTAAAAGTAACTCCACAAGTAGAAAAGAACCCAACATGAACAATCGCATTTTCACTAACTTGGATCGTCTGAACGACTACCTCGCCACGAACCACCCCCATCGGCTGGCTATTCTCTGGAATTTCACAGACGACGAGTTGCGTGTATTTTCCAGCCGTGTCAACGATATCACGGTCGTCCATGCCGAGGATCATCCCGACTGGCTCACACCGGAATTGCTGGCGGACGCCAACGGCTACTTTTTCTGGATTGGCAAGCCCGAGGATGTGGCGGCACTGACTGCAATCAGCACGCTCTCCCTGGACAAATCGAGAATCGTGGTCGGATCGTCTGATCACACCCTCTTGGCCGGCACAGAATATGAGGAAAGCGTTTTGCGTCTCGACCAATTTCAAGATGCCTACATCGCAGTATCACAATAATGAACACAACCAACGGAATGCTGCGAGATTACCCTCCAGAAAAGACAGTCGCCAGCTCGGCAACGGAAGCGGCCAAGACAAGGGAACTCTTTTCCACGGCTACCGAAATATGTCCATTCTCACCTCCAACCATGAACGCCGTCGCACCCACCGAGGAAAATGTGGCAGCACTGGCGGAGGCACTCACAGCGAAGGTTTTTGAGAAAGGAAAGGTTAAGGGGGATCGGCACTGGCACCCAATCAAGGCCAAATTGGCAGGGGCGGGCGGCGAACAGGATGCCGAACCCGAAACCCTATCATCCTTTCTCCAAAAAAAGCGACAACGACATGGACGAAGGTAAGCCGGACATCATCAAGGGGTTGTCGGAGACGATCGCTAAAGCCTATGACCTTCAACCGCCGGACCTTGGGCAACAAATCGCCGATTTACTGATGCGAGTGGGCGAATTGGAAAGAAGGGTATCACGACTGGCGGCAGACAATGACAGCCCATAACCTTGACCAGCTTATCGAGGCGGTCGTCATGCTCCAGGAACAAAGCACGAGGGTAGCCGAAGAGTTAGCCGTTATCCTAGGTCAACTCCGTCGCATCAAAGCCGACCACGAAAAAGGACACCTGAAGTCATGATCGAATCATATCAATATTCACCGTTTACATGGAACATTTGGAGAGTGCGGGCCATGCTTGCCATGCCGCAGAGAACTAAATCATGCCAAAGAAAACTGAACGAACGAAAATCAAAAATGTGCCGATCGGCCGCGACAACATTCGCCTCTCCGAAAAGGAAATCTCCGAAAGCATCACAGCCGCCAAAGATTTAGGCACTGGCCCGAACTGGTCGCCGAGAATGCGTGCGGCGGCCGATCGTATAATTGGCTGGCTGGACAATCCCCGAATAACCGTGGGTATGATGGTGAGCTGGACGGGGACCACTCGGGAATTCGTCGAGGAAGTCGCCGAGAGCGTGGGAAAACCTCTTCCCGCCGAACCAACAACCGCCGCCGATCCCCAAAAAAGGCAATCTCCCTACATTCGTGAGCCTCGTAATGTCGATCAGGGACGATCGGTCAGGCGAGATAGCTGGCGTTTTATGGGTAAATAACGGCCGAGGATTCTCCTCTGTTACTCCGTGGGCCGCTCTGGACGTTCCCGTCTGGGGCGGCTTTTTCTTTATGCGATGCCGAATGGCATTGTAATCCGATTAGCTCCCGTCGGTCGCCTCGGCGACTTACCTCTTTTCCTTTCAAAAAAAACACCATGAACACAAAATATTCCGCACAAGAAAATACCTTCATTCGACTCAACGCCCCCAATCTAACCGATGCCGAACTGCGGTATACATTCCACAGGAATTTCGGTCGCCTTCTTTCGCCCTCCGCCATCACGAAACAACGCCAACGGCTAGGAATCGCCCGACGATCGCGACGTAAGAAGGTCTAACGGAATGGACATTTCAGATTTGGGAGCCGGCCCGATTTTTTTTGGGAAAGGAATGTTCAGGCGGCGGGCGGGCATTCGGTTCCTTTTCTCTCCCCTCACCCCTCCCTAAACGTCAACTCTGGGATCTATAACGATC
>Ga0058863_10076458_pt1 | contig 9722 bp, 2 predicted proteins | sample SwirhisoilCB3_FD_61025 | JGI IMG/M metagenome (GOLD analysis project Ga0058863, IMG submission 61025) | Switchgrass rhizosphere and bulk soil microbial communities from Kellogg Biological Station, Michigan, USA for expression studies - soil... | ecosystem: Host-associated > Plants > Roots >...
CTCAACCCTAGTTTTCCCCCTGGCCCTCGCAGCGTCATCCCCGGTTGAACCCTCATCCCTAACTCACATCACTACAATGCTCTCCCACCACTCAATCACGGAGCTACGTTCACTTCATATTCATCAATTCACTACAACACAGTCGGTCTGCCAGCCGGCTTAATTTCATTAACGGCCTGTCACAGCCTAGCATTACAATCACACTCACATCGATATTGCCGCGGTAACACTTCCCCCCAAATTAGGATATGCAAGATAGCATACGTGTTATGGGTACACCTGTATGGTCTGGATCAACGTCTCTGGGTCATACAGATATCACACTATACGATCTAACTCACGAACTTGGGCCTTCGTAACGGGTAACGCAATACCACCGCCATTCCTGGTGACTAACCGGGCAGGTGGTTAGGCGTAGAACTCTAAGACGCTCCCACTACTGAGATTTCGTGGTGTAAAACATAATCCAACGTGTGACAAATTTTGATTAGTCTTATTTTGATGACGCGTATTTTCGCTTTTAAGCAAAAGCACCATGTCTATATGTTTAAATTTAAAACGTCAAACGGCTTTTAGCCACCCTGATTTCCTTTAATCAAGACGAACAGTTTGTAGAGGCTGAGACGGTGAATATCCCGTGTTTAAAATCTACCTCTAGCAACCGGAACCCTTCTGGGCAGACCGGACTACTTGCTAGCGAGACGTTTTGCCATAAAGTGGCTCATCCTCACCCAGCACAATCACTGCACAATCAATCTTCGCATAACTCTGAACTTTCTAATTATCCAAACTATTTATCGCCTTACTCTTCGTATATCAAAGATAATTTTCCTCATCTATATTGTAACAAATGTGACAACATAAGTACTACTACTGACCCATGCAATTGTAAAAGTAATATAGCTCCATGGACTGGAGTGCACAAACCCATAACGGACAAAAAATACTCCACTGCTCAGTGTAATTGTAAGACATGTAACACACATAGGTATCAGCATGACAATCCTCACTTTTATAATCAACTCATAGCAACTCATCTGCCTTCCTCCATGCCACAGTTAATAAAGCAACCTTTTAATAACCCCGTTTACGCTGACCTCAATAATAAACTCAATCAAATTTCCAATAACGTTGTTGATCAATTAAGCGATTGCTTACGGAAATCAAACATAGGCAATGACCAAAAGCTGATGTTAGCTGAAACTGATGAACAGATACACAAAGTTTTCAAAAAAATTAGAAATATGATCAAAAACGGCGCTTTTGTCCGTAAACAAATTAACGGCAACAACGGCTCATATACAAATACGGATGATCATAGATACACCAAGCTCGCGTGTCTTGTACTCGTCATAATAGTTATCTTAAATTTGTATCAAATTAACACGGCAGCGATGACTGTCTACGAATCTCCGTATCCAATAGCATCAAGTGTCCCTGATTCAGTAACCTCCAACCGTGCATTTGATTACTCTGGTCCGGGCACAGCTACAGGTTGTAATCTAATTGATACTCAGTTCATGTCTACTAGCACGTTAGCTAGTAACCGGATAGTCATAGACATGATGGTGGTTGGCAATGCAGGTATATCATACACTGGTGGTACAGCACGTGCTGACTGTATGGCTGTATACATATACCCAACTGGTGGACTAGCACCATCATATTCCGGGGACTGCTCAACATCTAACAGTGGTAGGGGTTATTCAATGGGGACCAAGTTTGTTGTACCAACATTTGTCGCCACCATAGGGTTATACTATACATCTGCTCATTTTGATTTCACCAGTTCACTACTAACACCTTCCACCTCATACACCATAGGTTACATTTGGTGCACTCCTGGTACCTGGTCAGCACACACGTGGTACCAAGCTAGCACATCACATTCAAAGTTTCCTGAATCTACCTGGGTGTATAATTCAGACTCAGGTACGATGACAGTTGACTCCGTTACTTCTGGAAATGTAGCTATTACATCGGCACCTACTTTAAGTGTACTGGCACTGAACCCTGTCTTAGCTGGCACCACTATACCTACAGATATTGAAAAAATAAATGGTACATTTCTTGCAGAAGCTGCTATAGCAGGATCACTCCCTGTATCAAACGCTCACACTATAATTAATGGAACAAAATATGTTCAGACTCTTTCTACATCACAGGAACGGGATGTTCTTATACCTGACACAAATATCCTTGAACATATAAAATTCGGTGACACGATGTCTACCTGCCCCTGCGATTCCACAGCTGTGCGCGCACCACTGGACCTTGGACGTTGTCGTAACGCAGTTGCCTATACTGGAACAACCGTTACATCCACTAACCTATGTATGAATATAAGCGATGCCGCGGTATCAGAGATAGTAGCACCTGGGATACTAACACCAATAGATTATATTGTATATTTTGATACCTTTGGGTGGACAGGGCAAGCCATCATTTATTGCTGTTTCATGTCAAATGGACAAATTTGCTCGTCATTATTAGGCACACCGGTTGCAACCATTGTAATGGCAGCAGGAGACAGCCATATAGAAGCAACTGTACCTAGCTTCTTCCCCGGAGGCTTCACAGCTGATTCTATATTCAGCTGTTCATTCACCAGCCCAACACCACAAGATCATGCATACGTGGAATCAGCAATAGCCGTGCAGAGACGAAAATCTTTCAATCAAGGTACATCATTTATCTCCAACACATCCTTAAATGTAACTGCTAGTTTCAATGCTACTCTAGATGGAAATGTTCGTGTAATCAACACCCCTACAGTACACTTAGATGCAACTCAACTCCCACTACCTGTAACTTATCTAACTCCCCCCACTGTAACGTTGAGTGGTACTCCTGGTGTTTCTGTTTCCAATGCTCCGCACATTACAATAGATGGGGCTCCAATCTCAGTCAAATTTGACACACCTCAACATGTTACTATGGATGGAGTAGTGTTCAATGGCACTGTGTCTGTAGGTGATATGGAATTTGGCCCTAGTTACAAGGGTCTACCATCAGGGTATCTCTGGCCTAAAGGTCTGACTGAACTTTCTGTTAAAAAGGAGGAAGACGTTGGCTATAGTGCATATCTCAAGAATATCTGGAACAAATTGATGCATTCAAAGAACGGAAATTCGAGACATTCAACTCAAAAATGGATGCGTGTAGTACGGGAAGAAGAAGAAGAAAAATATGAAGATGCACTGATATCAGAAAGTGAATCGGAACAACCACAGACACTGATTGAACCTCGACAAGTACAACAAAGCCTAGCTATGCTTCAATCTATGTTAAAGAAAGAAAAATACAGCCCAGGTATATCTTACACTATCCTCAGCCTTTTAACAGACGTGGAAGGCCTATCTCATTGCGAGACTGTCAAAAGGTCAGTAGACAAAGCAGTCCAGCAACCAATCGAATGTGAAGAACTCATTGTCTGTGTAGAACATGATTGCGAAGTTGAGCATGGCATCCACAGTCTAAAGAGTAAACAAAATGTTGACAATAACAACAACAACAGTAGTAATAACAGACAACAGAATACAGTTGCATCTGAGCGGATAAAACATTTACATAATTATAGAAACATGTATAATAGACTAAGTTCTGCCATTACAACCCCTGAAACGTTGGTACATTACATTCTTAAAAATAATCTAAACACAATTAAAGCTATGACCCTTGTTAAACATTTTAAGCATATAGCTGCTAAAGCACCAGCCAATTCTGTTTATTCTATACTACTGAACTCAATTCGGGGTAGTAAGTATCAGCCACGCAGCGAGACTCTTGATAATTCTGATTTATTGTTAGCTTGCATGCTATATGCTAAAGAAATACACCAGAAACCAATTGAGGTACCAGCTTGCCTTTTCAAAAATTTAAAAACACAGGATGATAGCGAGCTAAACCTCCATGTTGAGCAAAATTTTATTGCACCTGGACACGACAATCTGGCTAGTCCTTATAGCCTGCGTTTCATCCACAAAAAGGATGTAAAACCGTTCGAAAAGCTGCTGGTTGGCATTGAATTGAATCCGGGTCCTTTCAGCTGCGTTGTGTTCATGCTTATATTCAACATTGTAGACGGCTACTCAGCATACTTACAAGCAACATCTAACCAACGTGCTCACAGCTTAACCGGCAACACGTCTATAGAAACATCATCACGTAGTAAACTTTTGGCTAATACAAATACAGAAGCATCAAGTTCAAAGAAGATTATGGAGTCAAATGGTAAAAACTTCAGAAGTGAAGTAGGGTCAGATCCAAACATTGGCACTATGGTATCAGAACTTTTGGGCATGGTACCGATTTGGAGTGCTAATTCTGCTAATAGTCAGATGTTGACTGCATTAAAATATAATGTCATCCGGGTTACTGGAGGCCAACCTATTGTGGGTTTAGAAACAGCACCACCGCCGGAATGTTTAACAACGCCACGCTCTTATTATCCAGATGTAATAGGTGACCCAGTACCATCTAACTTCCCTTTAGCTTGGTATGTAATGGGTGAGAAAGTGTTACCTCTAAGAGCATTCGAAACTGGGGCAATTTATCAAGATGCTTGCCAGGTTATGAATGGATTACGACTTAGACCTAATACACTTGGGCCTAAGCAGTACAGAGTTGAAGATCATCTAGCATTTGGGACTGCATTTGCTACAGTAGGAAGTGTCACTCAAAACGGACAGGTTGTACCTCCAGCTAAACTAACCTCTACAGGGGGTGGGGATAGCATGATTACAATAGGGTTGAAAACTGGTCTAAGTGCATTATCGCAAGCCTTTGCACGACAGAGTTCTATGTTACCATTAATAGCATTGGCAAATAATACTGATTCCCACTCAGCAAAAGCTCAGCAAGCTACTTTCTTACCAAATTCAGGCTACTACAATAACAACCTTGCCTTACACAACGAATCATGTGGTGGTAACGACTCTTATTTTCCTTTTGCAGCAAATGCACGATCTCCTCCTGGAATGGCAATAGGTAAAGGAATATGGCGTGCCGCTACTACAACTGCTTGCTTCGATCAAAACGAATTAGGTAAATCACTCCCAGTTTCTGCAGCTATGGTAAACATCTGTAGTGGGAACCCGTCTCTAACCGTAGCCGCTGCATTGAAAATAGTAGCTCCACATCCAATCTCTCCCTATGGCGTAGGCATCGCTCAATTTGCCACTGACACTACTCATCAGGCAAATGTAATGCACGTTGTAAACTCAAGCTTGGTTTATGTACCGGGGTTTTTGGATATAATTGTGATCATGCAGCAAAATGCTAGTGTCGGTGTTGCTCGCAACCAAGGTGAGGCAAATCAAAATGCTTCTTTCAAGTTAAAATTCGGACGTGCAACAGCCAACTATATTGCTGGTGATGATATATTGTTTGAGTGGCCAGGTAACCCTGCTCCAAATGTGTATAGCATAGCTGACTTCATATACTCGTGGCTTCCATTCATAACGCCAGAAATGGAGATTCGGTTAGCAGAGCATATGTGTGAGTCTGTAGGTAGATCAGCTGATTTCGCATCTGGTATAGCGGCTGCTTACTATCTAGCCAATAGATATAAACCTTTAGTAGCTTCAGCTATTGGTGGCAACCCACTAAGTTTGAGCAATTTAACAGACTTACAAGAAGAAACTTTCATGGCTACCTTCACAAGACCGGTTTATGCTACAGCAGATTACCCAATGGCACAACCTGATCAACAACATTGCATGATCCCCATGTACACATTAATCTGGTTTACTAATGCTTACATACAAAACATAGTACCAACACCTGCTGCAGGAAGCACAAGCCTAACTTCAGCACTATTATTAAATGAAAGTCTACTGGCCAGCATGCTGTTAAGTAGGTGCCTAGCAGCTGCAAATCAAATGTACTTCGTCAGCGAACAAAAAGGAGCATCAACACACACAGCTGTACTAAACCCCCCAGGGCAGTTAGTAGCAAATGCATGGAATGAATATTCTATACCTGGTACATATACGTCTAATATGCCTAACAGACAGAAATGGAGAGAAGCAAAACAAAAGATGTGGTCATCCTATTCTAATAGCAAAGGTTCTGTCGCTGCTGGTCAAACTATGATCCTAAAATATATGGGTACTATGTGTGGTGTAACTATTCCTAAAGACAGTTATGGCCTAACCATCTTACACTACCAAACATATCCTAACGTTTATTGTATAGCACCTGATCCTGCAGGTACAGACGAATCATTAGGCCTTTATCCTGGAATAACAGGGACTATCAACGAACGCATAGCTAGCAGCAGCTTTTACATCCCTGTCTTATTAGAAGATACGTCTCTGTACTCTGTTGCTAAACTATTACCGTTTGCACTCCAGGGTTGGGGGAGTGCATTTGACAAAGATAACTTCGGTATCGTTGCTTCAGGTTCTGAATCATTAGTTAGAACCGTATTAGGTGAAAGATTCATATCTATACCTTCACTCGATATAAAAGGAAACGAACTAGCAGTAAATGTTGACACTAAGCTACCAGACGAAGTTTATTGGGCATACAGATTTCTACGTGGTACAAATGAAGTAGGGCAAAGTATGGGGTGGTTGGATACAAACACAAATTCATCACAAGTACCACGACAATTACTCACTGTTAACGGTGTTGAGACACTATTGGTTAGCAGACGACGTGTGCTTGTGGATATGTATACACCTGCCAGTCCAACAGTTAATTATTGGAATTGCTGTTCTTTAGTTCATCCTCACTCAGACATCACTAACACAAAATTGTTTCCGTACAGTCTAGGGTCCATTTCATCAGCAGCAATGACACAGTGGTTGAGTGGCATAACTACATTAGTGGCATCAGTAGTAACATACCATAAGACAGTGAAACCGGTAATACCTGTTATATCAGGTGAAGAAACAAAAATTGATTATGACTTTGGTGATGAAGACGATAGTAAGGAAGAAAATTCATCAAGTGCACAAAGCAGTGGTGGTGGTTCTGAAAGTGCAACCATCCCTGCCCCCGCAGCCGGTGCAAAAAACGGGGCATCTCCTTCAACAACGGCAGTGTTGGGGGAGGCAACAGCCTAGACGTTGCGACAGTGTCGCAACGTCTAAAATCTGCCGCTGAATCAGTTCAGTGGCAACCACTGATCACGTCATCTCTACCTGTTATAAGCGAGATTGAACAGGCTATCAAAGAAGTCCCACCTTTAACTACAGAAAACTTAAGCCTAGATGACATGTTCAGATTAGTGACAATAAGTCAAAAATTAGAAACCAAGACTCTACCAAAAGTAGACAAAGTAGCTATAACTAATGAGGAAGAATTCGAAACACATTTTCCCTATTCACACAAAGAGCAAAAAGGTATGAGACGTTTAACCGCTATGGACATATTAACTATGGGAAGTTCAGCACACAAGTATGCACTCAGGCGACTGGTTAATTCAAAGTTACATTACGTGACTGTATGTAACGTTTTAAATGCTACACGGGTATATGGGACGGACTGGTTTGACACAATTAATAAGCATGGTTGGTTTGCGTTGGCAGACGTAGAACTAGCAAAAAGCCTTGGTAAGTTGTCAAACCTCATCAAAACAAACGGCCTAACCACCAAATATTTGCCATATGTTGAATTTGGTGGCATCTCTGGATATCTGCTGCTTCCTTATGAGTATTTTGACTACTTGGAGGAAGTAAAAAGACTAGCTGCTGGAGGGAACAAACATAGTTGGCTTGAGGGTGAATTCTTAGATAAGTGGGTTCATCTCTGCTTATTTACTAGACCGAAAAAGTGGAATAAGAGGATGAGCTTTCGAGAATGGATTGACTCTGATATGTGGGGTACAGCCGGTTCAAGTGACCAGCACAAAATATATTTTAAGATAGGTGAGAAGTGGAAGAAGATAAAACCACGAAAAAATATGATAAGGTTTCTATTTACAACAGACGAAATTTATAAAATATGTATGACACGCCCGGGTAAAGAAAAAGCAATAGCTATTATTAAGAATGAACCTGGCAAAGTGCGGCTTGCAGTTGCCGCTAGTTTTCCTGAGTATATGAGAGAGGCATACGTTATGTACTGTGCAAGCAAATTTTATGAACAGTGGGCAGACTGTGTGTCTGGCGAAACACCTCTAGAACAAATTAACAGGATAGTGCAAACTGAAGAACAACTAAGCGGTAGGTGGTCGATGCCGTACGATTTTGCTGAATTTGATCACCAGCCTGAAACAAAGGAGCTTGTATCAATGTGGAAAGTAGTTGCCGAGGTCGGGAGTGAAAACGTAGACGATACAGATGAATACAATGAGATAAATAGCATCATTTTAGAGTCCTGGGAAAATCAGACACTGAGTACCAGGCCCAACGCAAGTTATGACGGGCCTGAACAAACGTTTGACGTTGAAGGAGGTCTGCTCAGCGGCAAGTATATAACATCAGTTTTCGGGAATGGATGGAACAAAGTTGTCCAGGACTTTGCTGCAAGTTATGTGTATGCCAGAAACAAAGCAGCCCAGTTTAATAAAATCAAAGGTGATGACAGTATGTTAATAAGTGATAGTGAGAACAAGCTACAGTTGTTAAATAAGACATTGATAGGTATGAATATTAAGGGCGGCGCTGGTAAGTTTTCAATACTTCACCAGCAGAGCGAATTTTTGCGGACATGGTTTACAACCGAACGTGCATATGGTTACGCAAACAGAGTTCTCGTTGGTTTGACTCAACGTAAACCTTGGAGTAATACACCATGGTCGCCAGCAAACGTTTTAAAATCAATTTATGATGACATAGCAATATTAAGCAGACGAGTCAGCAACTACAACTTCGATGATGATTGGGCACATATAAAACATAGGTTTTCTAGTTTTGGTAAGTATCCAGTTGAAGCAATATCTATACCCACACACCTAGGTGGACTAGGGTTGGGGTATTGGGACGGTTTGAACAGGGTTGAGCCATCATTAGGACACAAAATTAATATCATAACAAAGGTAAATACAGCCACAATGAAACATCATTATACTGAAGGGCTCATTAAGGATTTAGGAACCTTGCCTGATACTGATGCGGTTGAAAAAACATTACAGGGCAAATTTTCAACATTGTTAGGTGCAGATGACGTCCCAATTCAAGCTCGAGCATTACGAGAGAAATGGAACGACTGGATATCAAGGCAGCATTTTAGAATAATACCAATACCAAAACAAGAAAACATAAACGTCCCGGCACTGACACTAACAAGCACAGTTGAGCTAGCTTCCTTGCTCCATGCTGACGTCGGCACTTATGGTATGTTCAGGAAAGAGGTTAATTTATTGTTGAACTATTCGGACTATTTTAAAAATGCTGGTCTATCATTAAGTAAAGCAATGCAATTTTATCCAGTGTTTGCACACCTAAATACTTACGTGCGAAAGTACCGAGGGAGGATATCAGATGCTCTTGACTGGTTCGGTGGTACAATGAAAGGACAATTCAAAAATTTACAACCATTGTTTCAGGACTTTGCCAATCATGTCTTAGTAAGCGTCGTTCACAGGAAAAACAGCGGGAGTAGACACAACTTGATGTGCAAACTCGCAGCTAACATAGAAGATACGTTTAAAGTGAGCAGCCTTTACTACAGAGCAGGTCTGTGGTAAGCACACGAATGCTTATAATATCTCGCATAAAACAACATTAAGAAACAAATTATCCCCCCGTCGGGGTGCCTTTAAAAAGTGG
>Ga0058863_10085251_pt1 | contig 9697 bp, 2 predicted proteins | sample SwirhisoilCB3_FD_61025 | JGI IMG/M metagenome (GOLD analysis project Ga0058863, IMG submission 61025) | Switchgrass rhizosphere and bulk soil microbial communities from Kellogg Biological Station, Michigan, USA for expression studies - soil... | ecosystem: Host-associated > Plants > Roots >...
CGTAGGGCGTATGCTGTCCAGCTCGCCTTTATGTCTAAATCATAAACGTCTGCTCGATACCATGCGTTTTATGTCCCACTTGCCCTGGGCTCTCACCAAGTCCTTGTAGTCCAAATTCTCCGCCAACCGAAGAATTCGACCTTATACGTTAGAAAGTGAACGTAACGCACTAAAACTTTCAATGATGTTGCCCCTGACATCCCCTGCTCGTCTCTACTCATGCTCCAGGCTCCACTCTGGTAATTTGATTCGACGATAGGCGGTACCTACGGTTACAGTCGGAGCTTGACCACGGCCCTAGCAAGCCGTGTATTCGATTCCCTGGCCTAAGGGGTGCGTCCGCACGACAACTTCTGCATACCACCACCGCGTGCAACTGGTGAATTTAGTACATCCGATCGGAAGGATCAATGTATGAACCGGCGCTCAACCGACCAGCGTTCTGCAGAAATAAGCATTGTCATTAGCCCAGGCGTGAGCTGATGCGACAATGTCGTCTGAATCGACGTCCTTGTGTCCTCGAGATTGTGGCCCTCCAGCAGGGACTCTTCGTCCCCCGCCCTCTCTCTTTTCCACTTCATAACCACACTAACATCAAACCAAACCCAAAATTGCAACCAACGATTGTAATCAGCACACTCACGCCAAACCTTCCTCCAACAACGGTCTACTGCGCTACCGCAAGCCAGCGACCCCCGTCCCTGATGAGTTCTCTTCTCTCCCTTGTATACGTGAAGCTGCGCGCAAACGCTCAAATAAGCGCGCCGTCGTCCGTCTTCTCGAACCCTCACAGAAGAACGTATCCAAGTTCAAGACAGATCACGTTGTCCGCATCCATTCTGAATCTGAAGCCCTTTACGCTGCTAAGCTCTCGAAGTCATTTTCGAAGAGAGCTATTGCCGGTGAAGTCATTCAGAGTCATCTTCAAGCCAAACGCGATCGAGATCTTCATCAAGCTCGTGATCGGAAATCTGAACGTCAGACTCAATCTGGAACTGTCCCTACATCCACGATTGACGACCTTACGAAACTTCCAGAGGTCAATACCCCGCCGCCCTCCCCCCCTGTGGCCACCTACGAACTCGCCACTGCTATTGCGACCGGAACTCTCACACCCGCCACAGCCGCGGCCTTGTCCTCAATGACCCCTGCCATGTTTGCTCAAGACCCAATCAACGTAGCCATTCCTCCCGTTCAGCCCGAACGCGCTCCCCTTTGGGGCCCTCTCAAATGGGTTGAACCCCTTCGTTCCATCCCCCAGTCCGTCCGCGCTCTCGATGGTCATCTCTCTGGTCTTCGTGCTGATATCCAAACTAGCACAAACACCATGAAATCTACCATCGACTCAATTCGCTCCGAGTTCCAGTCCCATGTTGACTCAGCTAAGTCCTCCACTAGCTCTTTTAAAGCCAACCTCGAAGCCAATGCTAAAAGCGCCCGTGAATCAGTTGAAGCCCTCAAGAAGCAATTCGCTGATTTCCAGGACCGACTGCCCGATATGGTTAAGGACATGCGTCGTGATACTCTGCGCGACGGAACTCGTTTTGCCGATTCCGTCGTTGCCACTGTCACTGATCATGCAATCCTTATCCTCTGCCTGACCGGCATCCTTTATGCCGCGTTAGGTGCCATTCGCGCTCGTACGCTCACCGAGACCATTCTTCATGGTATGCTCGGCACTGCCCTCCTCGGTGTCGTTGCCGCTCGGTACTACAAGCTTCTCACTGGAACCATTCAGACTGCATACCAGCACATCTCAGATTGGTTCTCCTCATGTGAGAAAAATGAGAAAGTCACCCAAGCCGGGATATTCGATACACTCGGCGCCTTCACCGCTACCCTCCTCAGTACCGCCATCGTTGGTACTGCTCCCACCGGAAAAGCTCTCAAAGAGTTCTCCGGGTGCCTAGGAAACTGGAAGCGTGTCTCAGAAGGCACATCCGAGTTCACAACTTGGGTCCACGACCTCTTCCTCCGAATCATCAACCGCATCCGCCATTGGTGTGGTAAGGAAGAAGTCGAGGAATTCTCAATTGGAATCGAAGCTGTCGACAAGTGGCGCATTCGCGTGCGCGCTTTTGTTGACGACTACGCTTTCAACAAAGATAAGCCCATCAATCCCGACAACTTTCCCATCGCCTTCAATCTCCGCCAAGAGGGTGCAGACTTCAAGTTCAAGTACGGAAAAGGAAAGGATGGCGTTGCTCTGAGTCGTTGCATCGACCAGTACCTTCGCTACCTTGAACCCATCTATTCCGTGCTCGAAAGTACCACCATGGACCACGCCATGCGCATGGTCCCCGTCTGCATTTACCTCTACGGTCCTCCTGGATCCGGAAAGAGCTCAGTCGCCCAAGCCCTCTGCCACAGAGTCCTCGCCTACTACTGGCGCGACAAGCCTGCCTACCTCGAACTCCTCAAGAAGAATCCCAATCTCTTCTGCTACGCGCACGACCCTGCGCGCGAGTTCTGGGATGGCTGCCGTCCTGATATCATGTGCCTACAGTTTAATGACTTCTTCCAGAACCCTGACCCTGTCAGTAAAGAAGCCTTTGAACTCATGCAGTCAGTTGACACTTTCCCCCAGCATCTCCACATGTCCGATATTGCAGACAAAAAGTCAACCTTCATCCGCCCGATCTTTGTTGTTGTCAGTTCCAACCTTGACAGCACTCCCAAAGCTCTCCTACGGGTTCCTGAAGCCCTTGACCGTCGTCTCCACTTCCGCGTCATGTGCACGTACCGTCCTGAGTATTGCCTTCCGTCCGAAAACAAAGGCGAGCTCAACACGATTGACGAGATCAAGACCCGCAAGCTCAACACCGCGAAGCTCAAGACAGATTCGAACTTTACTGTCGGTGAGGCTGTTGGTCGTCCCTGGGATCCCGAGATCCTAGAGTACCACAACCTCACCGTCAGCTCCAGCTCTGTCGAAGTGTCCCCTGACCCTATTTACTTCGATCAACTGGTAGAACGAATCTGTCGTCGCCTTGACCAACACAAGGCTGACTTCCTCGCCTCTACCGAGTCTTACCGCAAGTACGTAGCTGAAGCCATTCGCAAGAACACCAGCCCAGGTGAAAAGACCACCCAGAGTGGTTGCATCTGTGGTGTTTGCGAAGAATGCCAAGTCCGCATCGCTAAAGAGCTCACAGCTCTCCATTCGGAACCGCCGCCTGCTCCCGCAGCTGCTGCGCATTCACCGCCTCCAGCTCGTCCTTTGCCTCCGACTCCCAAGGATCCCGATCCTCCTACGGAGCGTCCCCCTCCCCCAGCGCCTTCTCCTTTCTATTACCCCAATCAGGAGGAGACCGACCCCTCCGTCGTTCCCGCCGGTGGACCACCGCTCCAACTCATCAAGACCACGATCGATCCAGAGGCTGAAGCTGCCGCAGAAGAAGCTCGCTGTATCTCTCTCGCTCAGTCTGAAGGAAATTTCTATCACAAGCTCCTCACCGCAAATGCCGATGAATTCCGTCGTCTCTTTGACGACCAGCATACCTCCAATGCTTACATCGACCGCGTTCATGAGGAGGCTATGAAACTCCTTCGTGACCCCACGTACACTGCCCGTGTCATGCGAGATGCCCGAGGTTTTGTCCTCACAGACTCCAAGATTTGGGGCCGCCGAGAGGTGGACCCAGTCGTCGAAAGCATGATCCGTTCGCGCCACCTCTTGTGGCGCGACGCAGTTGTCAATGAAGTTGCCTATGTGCTTACTCGCGCTCGTCGCGATGCTGCACCCCGTATAGGCACACACATTGACGCCTGCATAGCTTTCTACGAACGCTTTTCCCGTCTTCCTACTGGATTCACTCCGTTCTTGTCCCTCATTGACTACTCCCACAACATCGCTCCCGATCGTCTGTGGGATGCTTTCGTCACCAAGATGAGAACCGTCCACAAACAGTTCGCGGAAGACCCAGCAATCTCGAAGCTAGATCTCGTCCTCTCCTGGTTACCCTTCATTGGTGCCATTCTCGCTCTAGGTGGCGTCATCTACGGTGTCTATCGCTACTTCCGAAAGGAAGAGAAGACAGACTCTGACAGCCACTCTGGAGAGAGAATCCCGATGATGGTGAAGCGTGAGGTTCCCGTACCCACAGCCCCCCCCGTCCGCGTTACCCACAGCGCCCTCGACCAGACTGCTTCTGATCTCATTCGCCAAGCCCTCCATTCCAACGTCTATCGCATTGTCGATGACAAGAACAGCTGCTCCAACGGCTTAGTCCTTGTCAAAGGACGAAGTTTCATGATCAACACTCACTTCGTTCGTCGACTCGATGCATGGATCAAGGTCGGCTTCCTCCATAAGGACGGCAATGTGCTCATTGAAAAAGTGAGCACAGGCGTCCGCTATGAGGTCCCTGTCAAGGATTTCCTCAGTTCCATTGCCGCTACTAAGTTTGGCACCTCCGACATCAGCGTCGGCGTGATCTCCAACGGCCAAGTTCCCCAAGCCGCAGACATGCTCGACAAGATCCCTACTCTCGAAGAACATCAAAAACTCGTTCGAGAAGGTCACTATGTCGCCATTCTTAAGTACACTGGATCTATTCCCGAGATCTTTGTCACTACAGTCCGTCCCGTCGAAAACTCCCTCGCCAATGACCCCGGCAACGGAGTCATCAAGTTCCGCTATGGATACGACTACAACGGCAAGTTCCAACCCGGAAACTGCATGGAGCTCGGATACTTGTGCAACCCGCAAGCCCGAGCAACACGCCTCATCTTCGCCCACGCGGCTGGAGATAGCTCCGGAGGAACTGGTACAGCCCTCATCCGTGAAGACATCGAAGAAGCCCTTAAGTCCTTCGAGCCCCAGATCGCACCAATCATCACGGAAAGAACCACCCACTCAGACCCCTTCGCCAAGTTCAACGGTTTTCCCCTCGTCTACAATCTGAAGAAAGAAGAAGTGCACCACACAGCTGGTCGCACCGACATCATTCATTCTCCGATTGGACGTCTCAAGAACCGCCCTTGGCCTGACACCCTAGCCCCCGCCCGATTGCGCCCGTTTGACAAGGACGACGTCACAGTGCATCCCTACTTGCTTTCCTCAAGCAAGTATATGTATAGATGCGTCCCTCTGTCCAACCTCACGCCGATCGAGGCTTGCTGCGTGTCCACGCGCTCCTCACTCGAGAAAGCTTACTTCGGTCGTCCTGAGTACTACGGTCGCATCCTCCCCTTTGAGGAAGCAATCGCAGGCTCCGAGCTCAACCCCTACATCCGCGCCATTCCGCGCCAAACCAGCCCAGGTTACCCCCATGTCCTTCGCTCAAAAGGCATGCCCGGAAAGACCTACTGGTTAGGCAAGGAAGGCCCCGTCGACTTCTCAACTGCTCCCATGCAGGAACTCCGCAAAGAAGTCGAGGAGGCCATCGCTCTCATGTCCCAAGGCAAGATCCCTGAATTCGTCTGCCTCGACTTCCTGAAGGATGAACTCCGTCCCTTAGAGAAAGTCGAGACCGGGCAGACCAGATTCATATCAGCCACCAATATCGTCCTCTTGACCATTATGAAGATGTATTTTGGTGACTTCTCTGCCTGGATGCAGGAAGCTCGTATCAGCAACTCAAGCGCCATCGGAGTCAACCCACACTCTCCCGAGTGGGAAAGACTCTATCACCATCTCAAGTCCCTTGGCACCGAGAACTTCTCGGATTGCGACGTCAAGGCTCTTGATTCGAGTCTTCTCGCGCACATTGTCGAGCTGATCCTCAAGCACATCATCGAGCCCCACTACAAGAACTCCACACCCGCTGACAGACTTGTCCGCCGCTGCCTCATCGAGCTCATTGTTCGATCGATGCATGCCCACATGGACACAATCTATCAGTGGCTGATGGGCCACCCTTCTGGCCACTTCTTAACGGCACTCTTGAACACCATTTACATGATGGTTATCTATCGTGCCGCCTGGCTCGTGACCTGTAAGCTCACTCCCGACTACCTTGAGATCTTTGACCAAGAAGTTAGACTCATAGCTCAAGGTGACGACAGCGTCACTAACTGCTCCAAGAACACTGGAGTCTACTTCAAGCCCCTCAATGTCTCTCAGGCCTTTGCGCAATTCGGTCTCACCATGACCTCTGCCGACAAACTCAAGCTCCTCACCAACGAGTTCAAGAAACTCGAGGACACCACGTTCCTCAAACGCGGTTTCCGTGTGGAGCCGACTCTCAACCGTCACGTCGGCCCGCTCAGCCTTGTCACCATCCACGAGATGATCAACTGGCAGTCCCGGAAAGACACCAACCACGCCTTCGCGAAAGCAACATTTGGAAATGCGATACGTGAGTTGGCAGTCCACTCCGAGGCTGTCTGGAAGACAGACGCTCCTCTGATGTTTGACATGTACAAGCGCGCTTATGGCCACTCGTACCCTATCCAGGATCGCCTTATTCTCCTGGAAGCCGCCATGACCAAAGGCGTGCTCACCGGGCAGGACCTCATCGGTCTGCTCGGTGCAGCCGCCTCTATTGGCGACGGCCCAAACACACGGGTTGGTGCTGGCCACACTAACCTAAGACCCTGCAGGCTCTCACGATGCTTTGTCGTGATCCTGCTGGCCTTGGTAGTCTATTCAGACTTACTGATCAGTCCCCAACTGTGGCAGCCCCACGGAATTGACAGATCTCGAGCGGTCCCTGAGGCCCTCTATATCCGGCGGCAAACCCTCCGTCCGGACGAATGTTCATGGGTTGCTGAAACCTCAACTCAAAACAAAGCCGAACAAACCACTGTTGCGGCATCTAACGTCCCCACCTCCGACTCTCAGTCCATCACCACGATCTCCAACGACCGTCCTGGTGTTTCCGCCGAAGTCAACCATTCTGCGGACGTTCCGTCCTCTCTGCGACACATGAACACCACTCAGTTCGTCCCCTCGATTGCTGAATGGCTAGGAAACTTCCAGACCGTGAACACTACAACGGTCGACGCCACGTACCTCGCTGGCTCCTTTATTTTCTCCTATCCCCTTGATTCCTTTTTCTCCAATTCCGTCATTGCTCCCAAGCTTGTCGGATTCCAGGGAATCGTAGGAGACTTTATTGTGAAAGTCATCTCCAACGCCAATCAGTATCAGCAAGGCCGCTACCTTCTTGTCTGGCTCCCCGCTTACAACGTCGGTCAGCTCGGCTATGCTGCACGTCTCACCTCACTCGCTACGATCACTCAGCTTCCTCATGCTGAGATAGACATTGCATGCGACAGCGAGGTCGATCTCCGAATCCCGTTCATCTTCCCATCAGCGTTCCACAATCTGATGACAGGTGACGGTGACTACGGAAATATCGGCCTCGTAGTCTACGATCCGTTCCAAACTGGGACTGGTGGTTCCACTTCGTTCAATTTCACCACCATGATCTCTATGGATCCTAAGACCGTGCAAGTCTTCAATCCGACCTACAATCTCACTCCCACGAGAACTGTCCAATCCGGCCGACGCCCCAAGTCAGGCGGCTCTGTTTCTGAAAAAGAAGCCGCCAAAGCCGGAAAAGGATACATCTCCTCTGGAGCTGGGATGGTCGCCAAGATCGCAGGCGCAGCTACTATTGCCGTTCCTGAGGCCGCCGTCATCACTATGCCCGTCAAATGGGCAGCCGAGCTCATCGGCGGAATTGCCAGCTACTTCGGCTATTCCAAGCCCCGTGATGAAAGCGGTCCAGGTCGCATGTCCAAAGCCATTCTCTATGGCTCAGGCAACTGCGACGTGATCTCCACTTCCCACCAACTCGCCCTCTGTAACTACAACAAAGTCGAGGGCATGCTCTCCTTCGCCGGGAAAGCCGAGGATGAGATGCAACTGGCCTATCTGTTGTCCAAGACCTACTGGTTCAATACCTACAACTGGACGACCTCCAATGCGCCAGGCACTCTCATTTCCTCGATCACCATGTGCCCCATGAGTTTTACCCGTACGATCTCTGGTCCGCCTTCTGCAATTGCGTCAGGCCCTCTCGCCTACCTCGCTGCGCAGTTCACCTTCTACCGAGGCTCCATCAAGCTCGTGTTGAAGTTTACCAAGACCCCGATCCATCAGGGAAGACTCGCCATCGTGTTTTACCCCGGCGTCGCCATCGCTCCGACCTCCTCGTTCGCTCCCTACGGACATCGCGAGATCGTTGATATTTCTCAGTTCAATGAGTGGTCCTTCATCGTACCATTCACCAGCGACCAGCCTTACCTTCCAGTGACCTCCTCCTTCGGCCTCGTAGCCATTTACGTGGTCAACGAGCTCACTGGACCTTCAACGGTCGCCAGCAACATCAACATCCTCGCGGAAGTCTGTGGTGGACCTGACCTCGAACTCTACCACCCCTCCGAAAACCAGTACGTTCCCGCACTCTACACTGGTGTCACTGCTCGACCGACCAAGGTCGTCCAGTCGGGCGGCATTCCTATGTGCCAGCCCTTTCGGGGTGGTGCGGGTGGTCAAATTCCGCCCGCGTCCGAGGTGGTACCAACGCCTCTACCCCATCCTCAGAGGTCTCACTGTGCTGGCTGTCTGTGTTTCTTTGACGGTTGCCCTTGTTCTATGGGCGATCTTAGTCCTCAGCACCGTCAACATCCTTGCTCCTTCGACCTGGATGCAGCAAATGCAGACATCGCAACCCATTGCCTGGTTCTTCTTAAGAAGCCTAAGCTGGATGCCAATCACACTGTTCCTACCCGTGTGGTGCATTCTGCGGGGCCACCTAGCATGGGTGACAGTGGGCTCGCTTGTCGTGGCGTCGAGAACGGTCCTATTGGTGGCGCTCGCATTCATGATCCGAAAATGGATGCTGCCAAATACGTAGCTGGTGAGCGAGTGATGTCCATCAAGCAGCTCATGCTTGCAGCCACTTGCCCCGTCACCAGCGCCGTCTCTGGCATGACCAACACTAACGACTACTTCTTCCGACCCTTTACCATCGGCGTGTCCTATCCGTCAGCCGGAAACTTCGTCAACAGTGATTTCTCGTGCGACTACTTTGCGCGATTCGCAAGTATGTACGCTTTCTCTCGAGGATCAATGATGATGCAATTCTTCGGCCTTCAGTCGATCAGCACTTTCTCTGTGTTCAGCGCAGATTTGCTGACCAACAGCGCCATGGTCAACCCAGTCGTCGTCAGCGCCATCGCAAACACGACCAATCTCCGTCGTTACTTTCAGGGATGGGATGGGCACCTCAACGTGTCCATTCCTGCCCTCGGAACGACATGGGCCCGAGTCAATCGTCTCGCGGCGATCCGGGGTTCTACCGGAACGCCCGAGCCCAACGACAAGTACTCGGCCCAAGCCCTCATTCGAGTCAACAACCCCTCTGGCTCAGCGGTCACACTCCGTATCACCAGGAATGTGGCGGATGACTTCCAACTCGGAATGTTCATCGGTGTGCTCCCCTACACCCAACAACCCTTCGGTGACCCTCCGGCTCCCCACCAGGACGTCGGTGACCGATCTGATCTCCCCGCTAGTGCCCTCACTACGGCTCTTCCATCTACCCGTGACACGGCAGGATGGAGGGGAGGTCCTACTCAGAACGGCACCACCGACCAAGGTAAGTATCGAAACCTTGGCCCTCTCTAACCCAGCCCACGCGCTAGCACGTGTATACACGTTGCCACCTCTCACTTAGCTCTCCCCACACATAAGTGATGTTGCTTAGCTAGACGTAGGGTCCGGTTTTTCTTTATAGCAAAA
>Ga0058863_11951933_pt1 | contig 9628 bp, 1 predicted proteins | sample SwirhisoilCB3_FD_61025 | JGI IMG/M metagenome (GOLD analysis project Ga0058863, IMG submission 61025) | Switchgrass rhizosphere and bulk soil microbial communities from Kellogg Biological Station, Michigan, USA for expression studies - soil... | ecosystem: Host-associated > Plants > Roots >...
CATGCATTGCCATTTTGCTATATCTTACTGTAGATAGTTCCAGTTGGATGAATTTAGCTATATGCGAGAACTTCACCACTTTAGATTGAGTTTACTCTCTTTAGTGAAGATGTCTTGGTACTCATTTGCTTTGCACTGTTTACCATTTCATAGAATTTGTGTTGCTCACTTTGTTCTTAGTGCGATTGTCAGTAGTCGTACAATTGTTCAATACTGAGTTGCGGATGCATTACTTTGTAGTCATTTGCCCGAGATAGTTTGATGGGGAGACTAGGAAGCTGAGGTACGTAGTCACGGTCTGAGGATCATGGAGCTGCTAACTTAGCGAAACCGAATGCTTCACTGACAACAGTCAGAGGATGTGCGAATTAGTTTATGGATGCGCAAAACCCGACTGCTTTTGCAGGTAACCACAAATTCTGTTTAGAGGACTTTCGGGTGGGAGGATCTAGACGGGGCCCGTTTGCTGTTGTGCGGGCTTTAAGCCGAAAACAACAGAACCCCAAAACCAGCTTTAGCGACATGGAGACAACTTACGAAGAAACGCGTGAGTTGTTTTTCAAGAAGATGCAGAAGCTGTCGAAGATTGAACACGCTGCTGTTGCGCGTGTGAAGCACGAGTCAGTTTACCGAAACGCCGGACGTGTCTGGGTTGGGAAATCGGATGCTGCACTCAACAAGCAGAAGCAAGATGCTGTTGTTTGTACGAAGAACCAGAGAGAGAAGGAGCTTGTGCTCCGGAGTGTAAAGTCATGTATATCGCACTCCGCAGATGCTAAAGCTTCTTATGCCAAGAAGAGGTTGGAAAAGGAGAGAAATACTACGTTGAAGAACCTTCGAGATCAGAAGGCAACTTTAGCAGAACCTCAATCTGGCAAGCCCACCTCAAATTGGGGTGGGTCTTGGTTCGGAAAGGGAGCAGAAAATAAAAAAGAAAAAGAAAAAGATTTAGAAAAAGGAAAAGAACCATCGCCCGATGAGGACGATGAAGAAAAAGAAGAGACAGAGATTCCCGATGCCCTTTCAGGGTTAGGGAAGTCAGTTATTGGCGATCTGCCAAAGATCATGAATTCGTTCATCAAGTCATTCGACAAGCGCGTCGTAGATTTGGATGAGCGAGTTGACATGAAGTTGAAGACATTTGATAGAGTTTTGAAACAAGGAGCGCATACTCTCGCTTCAGAAACGATCGAAGCTGCAAGTTCAATTGGAGGAATGTTCAATAATATGCTCGAGAAGCTAGGAATCTTTGCAAAGGATTCAGCTCAAGTTTTGCTTGCGCTGATCATTGCGTGGCTCTGTGCCACAAAGCTCTCACAGGAGTGGAATACATTGTATGCTACGATTGGTGCTATTGCCGTTACTTTTCTTGCTTTTAAGCTTGGGATGTTCGAGTTCATAGTCAATATCTACGAGCTGTTCCAAAAGAAAGATAGAAACGTTTTTCAAGCAGGTGGGATAGAGGACTTTTCGAAGTTCTTCGTCACTGCCTGTTCCGTTATTGCGGTAGGCGTTGCGCCGCCCAAGAATCGGATGAAGGACGCTCTTGCGATATTTTCCCATTGGAGCCAAGCTGCCAAGAGTACTACCGAGATGGTCACTTGGATCACCGGCAAGATTGTCGAGCTGTTCAAATGGATCTGGTGCAAGATATCAGGAAAGAAGTTCGAGGAAGTCAGAACAGGAATTGCTGAGCTCGATGGATGGGTTTCACGAGTCAAAGCATTCCTCGCAGAACATTCGCGAGTGAATGAGCCTGTCAAGGAAGGAATGGAGAGATCTTGTGGACCACGGATTACCACACATAAATACCACACAGTCATGGCCTTGCTCTCTGAAGGACGAGAGATGCGAGCTAGGAAGTGGCCTGTAGAGGATGCCCAGCATGTTTATCATGCCATTTCAGCTTACTACAATGAGTTGGACAAGGTTGGAGCCTTGTACCATGCCGCAGTTGGAGGAGCTGCAGGACCACGTCAGATGCCTTTGGGTTGTTACTTTGTTGGAAGCCCGGGGTCAGGAAAGAGTTCCATGGCTATGGCCTTTTCGTTCGAAATGTTGTCACATGTTCATAGAAAAGAGCCAGAAGTTTTGGAGTTGCTCAAGCGTGAGCCAGTGTCGTTTGTTTATAGTCGACCTGCTTATGATGCTTGGTGGGAAGGTTGCCGTCGAGATATAGAGATTGTGCTCATGAACGAATTTGGACAGAGAACTGATGCAGATTGGTCTGTGCCATACCATGAGACACTTAACGGAATCGACACTTGGCCGTATCATGTGCCGATGGCCCATCTTGAGTCTAAGGCAGACATGTTCATTGCACCCAAGATTTGGTTGTGTACAGCTAACGGGATGCCAGATGCCAATGCCCTTAAATGGGGAAAGGCGCTCGACCGAAGGTTAGCGATCAAGTACTGGGTGGCTCCCAAACAGGAGTATGCCATAGATCATGAGGTACAGTTTGACCTTAGGAAGTTCGATGAGGCGAAGATCAGGTCAGTTAAGCAGGTGCCAGATGGAGAAGGGACCCCATGGTTCCCGGATGTCGTGCAATTCTTCCCGGTCGATTTTGAAGGGAAGTGTCAAGGAACACCCATTGATTGGGATGAGCTGATGCGAATTTGCAAGGACAAGTACGACAAGCTGGAGAGAGACCATGTTGCTTTCATTAAGTCAAACATGGAGCGACACAGGATGAAGGTGGATGCTACCCTTCGTTCTTACGCTGAACAGAAGCTATTTGCTGAGCCCCAATCTTCGGACAAGCCAGTCATGGAGAATTTAGGAGACGAAAAAGGGAAGCAAAGATTGCTTGAGGAGGAATCAGATGACGAGGAGGTTGTAGAGCCGATCGATCCAAATGAAGCTACTCCAGAATACAAGGAGTTCATCGAGGCCGTTACGAAAGGGATAGAGAACCAAGGTTTCGAGGAAGTTGAGAATTTACCCCCGGACCATCCTTACCGACCCAAGACGGTTTTGTTGGCAGAGTTTGGATATGAGAACGGAAAACAGGATTCTCAACCCCTGACACCAGATGAATTGTGCGAAATGATCAATAACGAATTGAAGGTGATGCAGGAGGAGACGGACAAAGACAGAGAGAAGTTTGTTGAGATGATGTTGCAATACGCCACTCACAAACATCGGTTCAATACAATATTGGCCGAAGGAATGTACGATTGGGTAGAACCCCTTCTTCGGGGGAAGAGCTTAGAGGAGAGACATACTTTTGCCCAACGTCTTGCGAAGATGCCGATCACGAAGTTGTGGGTGGAAGTCAATGCGTCACGTTTGAAGAAGATCAATGAAGCTTACGAGAAGTTCTCAATGGACAATCAAGTGCTTATCAAGCACTTCTTCGTGATGCCTTTTACAACCGGATTCATTGTTGCTAGTGCTTACGCGACGATGATTGCTGGAGGAGTTCTTTTCATTGTTGCTGTTTGGAAGTTGGCGAAGTGGCTTGCTATGAAGGTACTACCTGGAGCCACTGTTGCCATTCCCCAATCAGATCCGAAGATGCCCAATGTGAGGAGAGCGAAGCAAAGGGTTGTCAAGGTTGCGAAGCGACAAGGAGCAGACTTCAATGCCGACCAGTTAGCGATGAAGGTTGTCAAGAAAGGACAGTGGTTGGTACCTACAGAAGGAGGAAATGTCGCTTGTGCTGTTACGTGTTTGGGTGGACGTCTTTACGCCATTCCTACACACGTTGTTCACGCGGTGCGCCATAGCGTTAAGTTAGGAGAAATGAACCCGAATGGAGTAATCACGCTTATTCGGGCTGTTAAACCAGAATCGAAGGAGGATGTGAAGATACAAGATATTTTGGCAGCACAACCGATGACAAACAGAGGATCAGACGACCTCAGTATGTTCATGTGGACAAACCCACAGGTCAATAACGGACCGTGGATTGTGGACTACTTCATGTCTGAGGATGAGCAGGAGAGATACATAAAGAATGGAAGCTACGCTACCATCTACCTGCCAGATCCGATGGGAACAGGAGGAATTCGAGAGGTAGACACACAAGTGCGACCAGTGCGCACAGTAAAACTCGTAGGCAGACCACACAAAGGAGAAGAGGACATATACATACGAAAGGCCTACGAGTATTCTATACCGACAGTTTCTGGGCATTGTGGAGCGATTGGAGTGCTGAATAACAAGAGCAGCGCAACGAAGCTTTTCATGATGCATGCGGCCGGCAACCCTACTCGGGGAGTCGGTTATGGGACAGTCGTGTACAGAGAAGATATCGAAGCAGCGCTGAAACACTTCCCGCCACAGATACGAGACAGTGCCGGAAAGTATACAGATGCTACTCGACAAGGAGACATTTGGGAAGGAAAGTTCACGGTGCGAAACGTAGTGAAGGGAGCTGAGCCACGCTTGGCTTCTCGGACACAAATTGTGGAATCACCTTTCCAGATGAGTGAGTTTTGCCCATGGGATGCGAAGAAGGCCCCAGCGAGGCTGCGACCGTTCGATGTGGATGGAGTGACAGTTCACCCATTCCTGAAGGCGGTTTCATACTACGTGCCCCGGATGTTGCCACTCAAGAACTTTGAGTACGTTCGGGATTGTGCCTTTTCTTCGTACGTCGGCTGCGTCAACGCGGGCCGAGGCAGACCACAAAGAGAGATGCGAGTGCTGACCTTTGAGGAGGCAGTAGCTGGAATAGCAGGAGATCCATACATGAAGGGAATTCCACGCACTACAAGTGCAGGATACCCATTGTGTTTACATGCGACCTCTTCCTATCCGGGCAAGACGCTTTGGTTCGGAAAGGGACAGGAGTACGCTCTGGATTCGGTGGAATGTCAGGACCTGAAGAGAAAGGTGCAGGAGTTTATAGCTGCTGCAGAGATGAGGATATGTCCAGAATCCATCATTCTGGACGTTCTCAAGGACGAATTGCTCTCACTTAAGAAGGTGGAGGCTGGTGCGACACGCTTTATTAGCGCCACGCCTCTTGTCCTTCTGATAGTGATGAGAATGTACTACGGTGCGTTGTCAGCTTACTTGATGGAGACGAGAATACAAAATGGACACGCAGTCGGAGTCAATCCCTATTCAGCTGAATGGCAGATGATCAGATCACGCCATGAGGCTATTGGAAGGGAAGGTTACGATGGAGATGCCGAGAAACTGGACACTTCACTTGCGAGATACGTGATGATGTGCTTGCAGGAGGAGATTGTTTTCAGATTCTACGACAAACAAACGGAGAAAGAGAAGAATGTTCGAGATGTCATTTGGGACAGACTCTTCCACTCAGAACACATATTCCAAGATTTGATTTACGAGTGGGAGGGCTGTAACCCTTCTGGACAATACAAGACCTGGTGGGTGAATGGAGAAACAATGAAGATTGGCCTGAGAATCGCGTTCTGCAACGCGTTTGTCAAAAAGGCTGAACATGCCCCCAGAGTTTTAGAGGAGTACGAGAAGCATGTGGCGGAGAGCGTTCAAGGGGATGACAACTTCTGGACACCCTCTTCCGTCGCCAAGAAGAAGATGACTCCGTTCGCGGTTCGAGACGCCTTTGCACAGATCGGCGTCAAATATACCACGGCGGATAAGCTTACGGAGATGAAGAATGAGTTCAAGACCATAGAACAGATGACTTTCTTGAAGAGAGAGTTTCGGTATGAACCTCTTCTAGACAGATGCGTCTCGCCTTTGGCGTTGGATACGATACGAGAGATGGTGTTGTGGCACCCTAGGTGGGACCACGACAACTATGTTGCGAAAGGGAATGTTCGAGTTGCAATGCTTGAGCTATCCCAACACAGTCAAGAGACCTTTGATGCCATCTCAAAGCCCATGTGCGAACACTATTTGAGAGTATACGGAGAAGCTTTCCCGGTACAGAAACGAGAAGCTCTTCTGTTTGAAATTACACAGTGCACGTGGGATACGATTTTCGATCCTATGATCATGGACCAAGACGAGATTGGCCTGTTGGGTTCTGGAGCTTCGAAAGGAGACGGACCAGTCCCGAGGTGGAATACTTACTGGACCGATCTGCAATGGGAGGAATGGTTCAGAGTCACACTCACCATGCGCGGGAATTGGACAGTCTATCAGACGATCTATGACCACGTTTGGCGGTATCGAGTCGTGCACTATGGTGACGACAGTGAATTTGTGCTGAACCTACCTACGACGTGGGCCGGCGTACGCTTTGCCGGTCTAGTCTATTACCAAGATTCTGGGTTCTTACAGAACGTTGGAATGCTCGGTTCAGGGAATAGTAAAGGAGATGGTCCAGGAGGTGGGCCCAAGAATGAACTACAGGAGTTGTGCGTTAAGCACGGGAGACCTATGCCCGCGTACGTTACTTCTTCTGCTGGGGGACCTTCACACAATCCGACCTTTAGGTGTATGCTTAGTACAGACTTTGGACACTTTGAGGCGACTGGAAGCTCAAAGAAAGCTGCTGAAGAAGCGGTTGCTTTGCAAGCTATCCCCACACTACAGATACGAATAATGGAGGAAGAGGTTCTTCGGAAGCGTGCTGAGCGAGGCCCCACAGCCCTGCCGCCCTTGCCGTCGATTTCGGTCCCACCTCCAGCCGCTCGACCTGGAAGGACCATACCCGTTGCGTCCTACGTTGATTTGCAAGAGATCTCTCACGATCTCGCGGCGATTCAGGCGCGACTGGCATCGGTTCTTCGCACGATTGAGAAGAATCCCGGACCAAACCATGGGGTAGTGGTTGGACTGCGATCCGCAGTTGTTTGGCTTCCCCTCGTGTTGGTGGCACTTGTTCTTAGTCTTGGAGGTGCGCCTGCACATCTCCAGATTACACCCCGGCTCCCTATTCAGGGTACTTTATCAGTGGCCGGCCCGGGCAGCCCCTGGGAAAAAACAGATGCACGCAACCATACGTCGACTAATCGGGTGGCGTTTTGGTATGGACCGATTGCTCAAACAGAAGGAAACGATCCCCGGGAGAACGCTGAAGTTGCCGCAGCGCCTCCCAAGACTTCACAAGGCACAGATGAGATGATCGTCAGTAAACCTGGCCCCTTGGCCACGATCGATAAGCCACTGACCGCGCCTCTCACACTCATGGAAATGAACTCTACTTCGATCGATCCAGATTTGAAGTCTGCCCTTGGGAATTGGGTCAAGACCAACCAAGGCACAATAGATAGTTCAGCAGTCTCTGGGACCACGATCTTTGCTATTGATCCGCTTGTTTCTTTCATAGCGGATTCGTACATTACAGCGAAGTTGACGGGTTACCAAGGGATTCGCGGTACGCTAATAGCGAAGTTAGCTATCAACGCGAATGCATTCCAGCAAGGGAGGCTCTTGCTTGTGTGGGTTCCGCAAGGGACTCACACCGGTATGTTGGCCACACTCAGGACGAGTAATCTCACTCTCGCGACCCAGCTTCCCAAAGCAGAGCTGGATATCGCGACTCAGTCGGAAGCTACGTTGGAGATGCCCTTTGTATTTCCTTCTGCTTTCCATTCATTCATCACTGGACAACCAGCTTGGGGTCGATTGGCTCTGTTGGTTTATTCCACATATGCAGGAGCGGCTGGCGGCTCTACGAGCTATGCCTACACCCTGTACGTGTCCTTCAAGCCGGAGACAGTTCAATTGTTCAATCCCACATACATGACTGTTCCACAATCGGGTGAAGGCCGCATTGTCTATCAAAGCGGGAAACACAAGATTGCGGAGACACGGAAAGGGAAATCTCCGGCTCAAAAGGAGAAAGATGAAGCGAGCGGAAAGTATTCTGGCGCTCTTACCAAGGTCAGCAATTTCGCATCGGATGTTGCGAAACTCAACCCCGATCTGGCGGTTGCTGCTGAACCTTTGGCATGGGTTGCTGGACTAGCTGCCGGCGTTCTCAAGTGGTTCGGGAAAGGAGCCGTCATGAATACCCGGACCCCAATGCTTTTCAACTCGGGTGGGATTTCCCATCCGAACGGGCTCAATTGCGAGGAACCTGTGATCGGCCAATCCCTGGGAGGGACCGCCGCTTGCAGTGTGGACGTGATGCCTGGCTTTGCAGGGAGTGAACAAGATGAAATGCTCTTTGAATACATTCTGCAAAAGTCAGCGTATGTCTCGCAGCTGGGCTGGACGACTGGGCAGGCTTCAGGTACGAGGCTGTTCTCTAGCAATGGAAATGTTCAGGCTCTCACCATCCCGGTCATCGGACCACCGAACTATTTCGTAGCTCCAGTCGTGGGTTACATGGCTCAGTTCTTTGGCATGTACCACGGCGGACTTCGATTCACGTTCAAGTTCGTGAAGACTCCATACCACGAAGGGAGGCTGTTGATCGCGTACTATCCTGGATTGAACACAGATCCTGGAATTGCGAATTCTTTAGCTGCTCATCGTGAGTGGATCGACATCAGCGCAGGCAATGAATTTTCGTTCACGACGCCATTTACCAACCATAGTGCCTATGTCCCGACGACTGTTGGGACCGGCTACTTGGCTGTGTACATCGTGAATCCGTTGATCGCCCCTGCTTCCGTCGCTCAAAGTGTGACTATGCTGGTTGAGGTTAGTGCAGCCCCTGGGTTCGAGTTTGCTCAGTTACAAGCAACTCCCTATGGACCGTGCATTCCCTCTTTCTCAGAGAATCCGCGAAGACGCGACGCGAAGAAGGAAGACGTGATTCGGTATCAGAGTGCAGACGAGACCATTGTCGAAGCACCTATTGCCGGCGCAAAAAACAAGAATCAAGGTGTGGAACTTGCAAGGCTTGTTGTTGGAGAAAGACTCATGTCCGTGAAACAACTTATGATGATGATGTCGCCGATCAAGGCGACTGTCGCGGACGGAACATATTACCGACCCTTTACCATTGGGTGCGCGTACAACAATGCGGGAGTGTGGGCCAATGCTGATCTCAGCTTGGACTACTATGCCGCTTTCGCGCCCATGTACCTCTACTCACGTGGAGGGATGAGGATCGGTCTTGAGGTGATCAACGGCAGCAGCACCGCAAAACCATACTCACTACGCATCGATTACAATACCGGTGACGTAGCACCCGTCGGAACGCAGTCCGATGTCGACCACCTTTACCGGTGGGCTTACAATACTGCTTCGATGGGTGGAGACGTGTACGTACCAGGTTACAATCAGAACTGGGCACGCCTCAATTTCATGTCCGACGTTCACGGTGGCGTCGGCGATACTGAACCATTGGATGACTACAGCTCCTTCGCGAAGCTCATTATCCGGACCTATGGGGCTTCAGGCCTCACTGCTTCGGACATGAATCGTGGAGTGGCAGATGACTACCAGGCTGGATTTTTCCTGGGAGCACCTCCGTTTGCATCTTTGCCATCCAACACCGAACAAGACAAACGAGAAAAGGCTATAGTACCTGTGGGAACCGTAGCGCTAGGAGAACCCGTTGACCAGAACGGCTCTGAAGTTGGCACGAATGTGTCTGCTCTAGCGTTGCGCCCCATGTCGATCACGACCAGGTACCTTGATGAAAACCAAGGCCCTAAGGCGGTTGCTTTTCCCAAGTGAAACATCGAAAGTAAGAGGTTCGTCCTCCGAAACGCACTCTAGTGGTGCCTCGATTGGATTAGCTATGGACTAGCACTCGTCGCTTTTTAGTAGCAAA
>Ga0058863_11902136_pt1 | contig 9452 bp, 4 predicted proteins | sample SwirhisoilCB3_FD_61025 | JGI IMG/M metagenome (GOLD analysis project Ga0058863, IMG submission 61025) | Switchgrass rhizosphere and bulk soil microbial communities from Kellogg Biological Station, Michigan, USA for expression studies - soil... | ecosystem: Host-associated > Plants > Roots >...
AGTTCAATGGAATGCACTTCTTAAAGGGTTAATCAATATTGGTGACTTTATGTTTTTATCCTTGGAAGTAAAAACCAATATTGTCAGTTTGCTTCGGCCACTGTTAATTTTGTTTGATTTCATTTCAGCTAGAGATAAGTTGAATAGGGCTAAAAAACGCTTTTTAACTCTTTCGAATTTCCTCGAGTTTTAAGTTATCTATTCAATGATTGGGAAAGGTGTTATGAAATTCTTTTTTCTTATTTCGTGTTCTATTGTTAGGTTGTTAGTTTCAGGTATAGATGTCTTTACTTGGTCTATTTCTTGTAATTTTGTTATACCTCTTCAACTGATAAAATGTTTTTTATTTTTAAATTTCATTTGTGCGGATTTGTTCTTAGGTTCATGAAAGGATTTCAGTTCTTTAAATTTTTTCGGGATGGTTAATTATCAAAGCAGGGTAACCTCGCTCCTTCCTATGTATGCAATTTGGAATTGTTTTTTAAGTAATGTTCAAAAGTTAAGTTTCGTTGTTAGTTGTCGGTAAGTGTGCCTTCGTTTTGCAACCCTGTTTGGTAGCAGGTGGCGACATGGAAGGGGACTCAAGCGATGTTGATTTTATCCACGTAACGAGTTACCAATACTATGTCTCTGGCGTTTAAACGATACATTTTAGTTCACCGTATGGAGAAGAAGCTCCAGCTTTAAAGTCAAGCACTGGCTAACGTTCAAAACCGATAGGTTGTTAATGAACATACCGGGTGACAAGAAATGTTGTAGTTGTCGGAGGGGTACACTATGGGGTCAGATTAAGTAGCTGGAATGTGGTATGCCAGTTTGCTCTTGGTAGGTTCTGATTCTGAAAGGGAGCATATACTTCTGTCATGGGCTAATGAAACCAATTAGTTGTCTGTGACCCGTTGAAGTGATGAGTTGATTCACACGGCGCCAAACCTGGTTATTGCTGGGAAACCGCAAGATTTGGTTTTTCATTCGTATTTGCTATTGTTTAGTAGCTTCATGAAATACAATGTCAGGCTTTGCAGTTATCTGTTCTTGCGTGGTTGTTGATGTGCTCACCTATATATTTCTACTTTTGCTCTTTCATACCTGGATACGTCTACTCTCGTTTAACTATCCATGATCTGTCTTTTTGGATCAAAAAAGGAAAACGACCAACAAACCCACTTATTTTTGATTTGTTATTATTGATTTTGAAATATTATTGTGAATGGAATCTGTTAGTGATAAAAATGTGGTAAATGATGTTGTCAGCGATGTTGCAATTGATGATAGTGTTGTTGAAGGTCCAACTGCTTTGGCAGAGATACGTTTTGAATTATCCCTTAAAGGTGATTCAGATGGTGTAAGGCGGTTGGATGAATGTAGTAGTCTTCGTGGTGAAGTTTTTCAAAAACAAATGTTTTTGCAATATGCTTTGTTACAAAAACAATTTGATGATTTACAAAAGGTCAATGTTGAGAAGAAGGCTGCTCAGCGATGTTGTGAAAATTCAAATAAACGTGATAAGGGTTATTATGATCGTGTAATCAATAACCTTTCACAACAAGTTGGAAAGAATTTGGTTGCTGGTGCTTTGTCTGCTGGAAAGAAGGCGGTGACTAAATTTGTTTTTGGAAGTGATGGTCAATCTTCCTCTTCTGATGAAAGTCCGAATCAGAAGGAATTGTCTGAGATGATTCATGGTCAAATTGTTCTTGAAGGAAAAGATTGTGAAACTGAAACAGACTTCGTGACTGCTCCAGATGAACATAAAGAGTCAAATGTCAAACTTGATCGTAAGTTTGATAATTTTCTTCGTACTATTGAAGATTTACCGGCTAATATTCGTTCAAAATATGTGCATTTGCATGATTCTGTTGCTACTTTAGCAAAGGATTTTGGTGCTAGGCATATTGAGTCTAAGGTTGGTCTTAATTGGGAAATTGTTCTTTGGTTGATTTGTGCTTTGTTTTTGCTTTTAGCAACAATAAAAGTTGTTATGGTTTTTCGTTATCGAAGATTCAAGAAAGTTAATTTTGAAGCCTCTACAACTAATTTAGCTCTTTTGGCTGAGATTTTTGAAATTGTTGCTATTTTGCCTGCTTCTAGCACTCTTTTTAGTGTTATTAGCACTTTACTTAAAAGTATTGGTATTAATATTCCTACTCCTGATGTGAAAACTTCTACTGTTGCTGTTAGTTCTTTGTTTGCTCTTTCACGAGCAACTCGCGCTCTTGATAGAAATCAAGATACTCTTAAAAGTTTTTGTTTTGAGGGTAAATGGGAAGACGAAGTTTTAGCGGAGTGTAGTGAAAATAATGATGTTGCTATTCCTATGCCTAAACGTTTTCGTGCTATGTTCAATGGTGTTGATGGTGCTTTTAGTGTTTTACAGACACAATTGAAAACATATCGTAGTAAAACTGATAAGAAAATGTTGGAAGATCAAGTTTCTATGATGGTTCTTGAAATGCAAGGTAAGAAGTTTACTCATGGTTCTGTTCCTACGGATAGTCGTATTTTGAGAGATTTTATTCTTACCACTTCTCTTTCGCATGTCAGTCAAGAAAAAGCTCAATCTTGGGGTTTTAAGGACATGCTTGAATTTCAAGATACTATTGGTTTGTTCTATTCTCGTTTTGTTAAACTTTACTTGTTGGCTTTCATTGCAATTCATGCTTCTTCACTTCGCATTCGAGATATTGTTGATACTTTTCTTGTTTACGAGGTTGAAAATATGCAAGAGCAATTGTCTAAAGTTATTGTAAAAGAAAGCAAAAATAAAGATCCTTTTTCAAACCATTATGGTCTTCGGAAAGATGATTTGAAAACTTTTACGCTTTGTGTCTCTGCTCTACAGAGAGATGTTGCTGCTGTAAAACTTGATGATGAGCCTGGTGTAGGCGATTGGTTGTTCAAGCGTGATTGGACAGCTTTTGGTCATTCAACTAAAAATGTGTCTTTCTCCAGTGTTCTTCGTGCTTTGATTAATACCGGTTTGGTTTTGGTCTTTGTTCCACTTGTTTGCTATTCTTTGTATTTGGCATACAAGGTTTTTTGGAGATGGAAAGATAAGAAAGAAACTCATTATGAAGCAAAAGATCTACCAAAAATGTCATGGCGTCCTTCGGCTCATGCAAATTTTACCATATCTGATCCAAGTCTGTATGATATTTATTCATTTGACGAAAACCGTTACACTCTTCGAAATCCCATGACGAGTTTGCCGAAAGGTAAATGGCGTCTTGTTTCAAACAAGAGTGGAGAAACTACTGATTTGGATATTAAGATTGGTGTTTTGCCTAGTCTTGCTTTTGAAGGTGATGTTCCTAATGCTCCTTGCGATATGTTGGTTTTAAAAAATTGTGAAACTGTTCTTGGTCGTGCTGAAAATGCAAAAGTTCCTTGGAGTTGTCGTTCTTTTAATAAAATAAAGAAGGCTCTCGATAAATTAACTTCGCAAGATCCAAAAATTTCAACTAGGATTCATGGTCAAAGAGTAAAATGTTATAATTTGTGTAAGAAATCTATTGATTATCATAATGAACATTTGAATGTTATTGCTCCTGATGAACCTAGAGATTTGAAGCTTGAATCTAATGATCAACAAACTTTTTCAAAGAAACCCGCTCCTGTTGTTCCCAATGAATTGCGTATTGCTAGTGGTGAAGAATTGAATCGAAATGTTACTGCAATACTTACTCAAAATAAATTGGTTATTCCACAAGCGTCAGAAACTGTATCTCAATTAGAGAGTCAAAATTTTGAAGATGCTTTATCTTTACCTTCCAATTTTCCTAATGTTCAAAAGCCAGTTTTTAAAACTGTTCTTGTCGAAGGTAAAGAAATGAATTTTGGTGATAAAGAGCTTGGTGAGAAAGAAGCAAAAAATCTTGCAGCTATCTTGAAAGGTGTTGAAGCCCAAAAGAAATGGCTTGCTTGTATTCAAAGTGAAATGAAACGTATTGATACGGCTTTGAAAACTATTGAAGAGCCTGGTTTGGATAAGATTGAAGTTGAAAAGAGAACTCTTGCTATGGAGAGTTATTTGAAAATGTTACTTGCTCAGAAACAATCTTCTGATAAATGGTTGGCTGGTCTTGAAGAAACCTCAATGAAATTAGGTTTGTGTCAAGATACTATTGATTGTTATTTGAAGCAGGGTGCTATTCAACCTGAAGGCATTGAAACTGCTCAATTTGTTGCCTCATTTGCTGTTGGTGCTTTTTGGTATCTCTGGAATATCAATACTTGGAGAAATTTGAATGATTGTCGACAAAAAGTTGCTGTTTTGCAGATTGAAAATGTTGCTTTAACTGAAGCTGTTGTTCTTTTGCATAATAGAATAAATAAGCTCTATTCTAAACTTCTTCAATCAAAGAATCAACCTAATCTTACTTATGGATTGAATGATGTTTCTCAAGTTGGTCATCTTGTTGATCTTGATCATCCACCTAAGATCGACTTGCAAGCTAATTTACCTGGCTCTAATCGTTGTATTGATTTGGCTCGTGGCTCTGTTGGTGGTCTTCGTACTTTTACGGCTGATGGTCATCAAATGACTGAGGCTGTTAATACCGAAAATGGTATTTTGCTTAATTGTCATGCTAGTGTTCAAACTAGTTATGTTCGTGATCTTAAAAACGAACGTTCTTTTACTGTTGGTGATAAGAGAATTCCAATCAAAGTTTCTGAATTGGAATTGATACCTGGTTCACATGATATTGCTGGTTGCTTGTTCAGGAGAGATTGTGCAAGCCCCAAGCCGGGTGATATGGTTACTCTTGTTTTTCATGGAAGAGATGATCATGTTGGTACTACTCCTGGTCAAGTTGAAAGGATCGAAATTGGTCCTTATGGTTGGCAAGCTCCTGTTAAATACAGTCACACTCTCAAGGGTGATTGTGGTTGCCGTGTTTTGAATGAAGCTGGAAAAGTTGTTGGTTTGCACTTTGGTTCCACTGAAGGATATGCAAACTATTTTGTTCCCTTTGTCCCTGAAGTTTTGGATCAAATTTTTGGTCCAAAAAACGTCCTATCCCACCAATAATTGTTGGAGAGTTTGATCCATATTTGAAAGGGTTCTCTCGAGAATTGCCCAAATTTGTGGATATTGCTCCTGGATATTTTGAGAGTGTGTTTCAGTTTTTTAAACCACATGCTCTTGTTGCACCTAGGAAGATTGGAAGCTCTAGTTATTCAAAGTCTGGTCTAGCTCCTGATCCGGGTGTGGAATTCCAAGAATATCTACCTAGTGTGATGAATTTTGAAGCGCTGTTTCGCGGATTAACGCGTGGTACTCTTCCTGGTACTATTGCTCATTTTGATATGATGCGAGATATGTCTGCTATTTTTCATTACAAATTTGGTCCCTTTCTTATTGGTTCAAAAGTTTCAACGCTGTCTGAAGTCTTGTCGTCAATGGAGTTGACTACTAGTCCTGGTTGGCCTTATTGTTACTTTCATTCTACTAAACTTGAAGCTCTCATGGGAGAGTGGAGACATGTATTGAAAGTGATAAAAAGGATGTTTAAAGGAAAAGAAGTTCATATGTTAACTCAATTGACTTTGAAGGACGAGCTTCTCTCAGCATTAAAGGTGGAAGGAAAACGTTCTAGGATATTTTCAAATGTATCGTTGCCTGTTAACCTTGTTGGAGCAATTTTGTTCAATGATCAGAACAATAAGATGCATGAGTCTTTGTTCCAACATCCAAATACTATTGGTGTAGATTTGCCTGGTCCTGGTTTTTTGAATATCTACACAAAATTGTCTGCATTTGTTAAAGACCCTAACAAGAAAGTTGGCTGGGATGATGATGCATCATCCTGGGACATTTTATTTTTGCAGATACTTATTTATGTAATAATGGATGGAAGAATGAAATATTTACCTGATTGGACGCGTCAGGCTGTTTATCGCTATTATGCAGAAGTCTACGCTGGATATCGTGTTGTCCTCGGTCGTGTTTTACGATTTTGGATGGACCCCAGTGGTCATTTAAATACAGCTGATGATAATTCTATTGGGAAGTATCTTTGTTATTACATACCCTTCAAAACTATGAATCCAAATGCTCATTGGAAGGATTTTTGTCGGGCTCTGTCAATTTTCAGCAATGGTGATGATGGTGTCGGAGTTCGTGTTGATGAAACAATCAACTGGCATCCTGTCGCTATGGTTGAAATTCTAGCAACTTGGGGTGTTTACCTTGAGATTACATCTTATGATTTAAAACCTGTGCGTGAACTAGTTTACCTATCCCATACGTTGGTTCGAAGATATGTTCGTTTTGCGAAAATGTGGATTTGGGTTGCTGGTGGAAGGCGTGATAAGATGATTGCTGGATTACGATGGAAACATAAGCATGATGACGCTGTTTCTATGGGTAGATTCTATGCCTTGGTCAATGCTCTTTGGCCTTGGGAAGATGTCTATCAACGGTGTCTTAAAACTGTTGACGATTGGGTTGCCTCTCACCCACGTAACAGAGTGAATGATGATGCCTGGGTTCTCGCTAAGAGAACTAGGAAGACTGAAGAAGAGTTATTTTTTATTAATACTGGTCTACGTTTTTAGACCAGAAACTAAACTACCTACCTGGCCGGTTTGAAATATTATTGTAGGATGGTTTCTGCCAAGCGTGCTGCGAAAAAGAAAGAATTCTTTGAAAAGCAAAAACTTAAACGTACTCAAATGAGATTAAATCAAGAAAAACAAAAAGTCAAGTCTATTCCGAGGCCTCCTCCGAAGCCGAAAAATATGCGCTCAGCTCCAACAAAACGGTCTCGCCAAAATGGGAGATCGAATGTTCGTAGCTCTGGCCTTGCTGCAATTACAGTACGGAAAGCAGCAGTTGCTTCAATTGTTAAAATGTTTTCCCTTCCTGAAGAAGCTATACCGCAAAGATCGCCCATTGGCTGTTCAGTGAAAGTTGGTATTACTCGACCAAAACACAAAAAAGATTGCGAGTTTGTTAACACTGATTATGTTACTCAAACTGGTTATCCTGATGCTGGAACTCAAATGATGGTTGTCTACAAGAATGATAGGTTGAGGAATTTAATCATGAATTTCCCTAATGCTTCGCATTTGCTTCAAATTTATGATTGGTTCTTTCAGAGTGATGATGATGAAGATCCCAACGATCCTGTTGAGACTTACACAATACCTTTCAATCTTGATGAAACTACTAATATGCCTGTTGTTTATGCAAGAGGTGATCAAAATGTTTCAGCTCAATTTGCCCCACACGGTTCTTACATTTATTCTGGTCGTGATAAAAATGTTCCAGATAATTATTGGATGTGGTTGGATGCTTCGAGTGCCTACAATGGTAATGTAGCCGTTTTCTATGAAGATTTTTCTGCTATTACCGATTCTGAAGTTACTTTCTCACTTGATTGGTGGCGTGGTGGTTCTTACATCATGGCCAAAGCAACCAATCAAGTAATTGGTCTTGCTCCTGGAGTTTTACTTGAAAGAAGATACAAAAAAGATGGAAAAAGAAACGTTTTAGTTTCTTCAAGAATTCTCAAAAAGAATAAAGAAAAAGATTGTTGGATGTCAATTAAGGCTGATGAAAAACTTATTGAAAAGTTGAAATCTAAAACAAAGTCAGTCGAATTTCCTGATGGTGAGGTTATTCTTGATGGCCCTGGTTCAGAAGCTGAACCAAGTGTTGATCCTAATGTAAACTTCACTATTGAGGATTGTGGATATTATGCTTTGCGTGTTTATCCTAAAACTAATCCTGAAGCTGATTTGTCTCTTGGTTACACTTTGACTATTTCAAAAGTTGAATTTTCATCTCAATCTGCCTCTTGGGCTCACTTCTCTGTTCCTGATCTTGATGATAATTTTTATGCTAGAGAAATTGGTTCATTGGCTCAAAGTTTGATGTTTACTAACACTACCCCTGAGTTGTCCTCTGGTGGTCAAATTACTGCTTACCAATTTGAATCTGGAAAAGATTGGTACTCTTGGTTCGTTTCTGGCTTTGAAGCTATTGCTGAAGCTAACGGGGGAAAACCATTGCCTGCAAAAAATGGAATGTATGGTTTCCATAAGCCCAGTGACATTAAAAGCTTCAATATGGAAGCTCAATTAACTTTCGGTTCTGGTGTATTTCCTCTATCTTCTCGGTTTGAATTAATGCCTGATGAAGGTGGAGTGGTTATGATGATGACTCGTGATCCTGCTCAACCTGCAGAGGGTTACGTTACAACCTGTACTGTTATGCAATACAGAACTGATAATCAATGGCCTGATCGTCAAAAGGCTACTGTCACTACCCAAGAATATCAACAAGCGATTCAAGATCTTTCTACTATGCCTCAATTTTCTGAAAATCCATCTCATTTGAAAAATATGTTTTCTCGTGCTGTTAAGGCCGTTAACAATGGATTACGTTGGACCTCAAAAAATGCTGGTAGAATTGGTGAGTTAGCTGGTATGGCTGCTGAATTTCTTTAAAATTCTTTTGTCTTTTTACTAATTTTAGACGTTAAACAAAAATAGCTAATTGTATTTGTTATGCTTCACTAGTGAATAGTGTTGAGACTTATTTTTGACAAGCTATTTCGATTTGTTCGTAAAGTAGCCGTAAACTACGGAAATAGTATTTACCATAACATGCCTAGATATACAACTAGAAAATTACTAAAAACTTGGTGTAATTCTGCTTTATTAATCCCTACTACTTATTTCAAACAGCGAAAACGATTATGGAACTTATTGATGCAGATCACTTTTACCTCGCGTAGAGATGCGTTAATTAAGTTGTCAAATGATGATAATGATGACGATGCTCTAATTCAAATTGGATTTGAAGATTTCTTTTCAGTAAAAGGTTTCCTAATGAATAGAAATAGTGTTCAAATCTCTAGTGAAGCAACTTTGAATTTCCAGGTTACTGTTGAAGAGTTCGACAAAATGTGCGGAGATGTTGATGCCGATGAGAGCGTAGTTATGCCTCATGTATCGATTACTTCCCTGAGTGCGGCTGATACTGGTGTGCTCAGCGATTCTTCTTCAGAATCTGATGAAGAGGCTAAATTGCATTTTCATGGTGGGAAACCACCTGAAGGTTCAGAGAAAAAGTCTCGAGTTCATAAACCTGCTCAAAAGAGATATTTTGAAAAGAAGGTAAAAGATCCAAATAACAACAATTCTGTTGTGCCTCCTTCTGAAAAGAAGGATGTAGTGCCTTCAGCAGAAAAGAAAGTCATTGACCCTAGTGGTTTGTCTTTAGCTGAAGAGTTGCAAGAAGAAAATTAGTAATCTCGTTAATTTAGTTTTAAAAGCGGTTTCCTGTTTTTCAAACTGGTTGCGTATGTGTGGTTTTGAATTTGTTTTTTCGACAAAATTTTTTACCAAATTCTCCTGTGTTTCTCAGGAATTTAAAATCATGCTTTTGTACTTGTTTTTAATTAATTTCAAGTATTCTTTTGATTGAAAGCGCAACGGTC
>Ga0058863_10114047_pt1 | contig 9203 bp, 8 predicted proteins | sample SwirhisoilCB3_FD_61025 | JGI IMG/M metagenome (GOLD analysis project Ga0058863, IMG submission 61025) | Switchgrass rhizosphere and bulk soil microbial communities from Kellogg Biological Station, Michigan, USA for expression studies - soil... | ecosystem: Host-associated > Plants > Roots >...
GCGCGAACCATCTGAAGCGGGACGTAAGGGCAGTAGAAGATACCTGCGTCGTACGCTGATGAACCCTTGTAGCCGACCACGTAGAACTGGTTAGCTGCCGAGAAGTTCGCCGAGTACGGATCCACGAACACCTTGAAGCGACCGTTCAAGACACCTGCGAACGTGTTGCCCGTGTCATCAACCTGAAGGTTGTTGGCCAGAGCCGTTGCCGTGTCAAGCTTGCCCGTCATCGCCAGCGCCGACGCAACGTCCGCCGAGCAGATGATGAAGTTACCCTTGCCACGACGTGTGTCCTGCGCGATCAAGTTCGCATCACGCTCCAACTGGAACATGAGACCCTTGAAACGCTCAACCGACCAACGACCGTTTGAGTCAACGTCAAGGTCGAACGTGCCCGGTGTTGCCGTCGCGAGCGAACCCGTCTTAGCAACGCGGTAGATCGTACGAATGACCTCTCGGTTCATTTCCGCAAGAATTTCCTGCGAAAGAATGTTCGACAACTCCGAGTCAGCATCGAGGCCGTGAACCGCCTTGAGGTCCTGCGCCAACTCAATCGTGTACTCAGCCTTCAAAGCACGCGAGTTTGCCGTCACCGTGGTCTTCTCGATGGTGAACGACATTTCGTTGAACGTGCCGCCACCTGCCGTGCCAAGTGCTTCAGCGGCTGCGGTGCTGATGCCCGTACCCGTCGAGTACGCGAGCGAGCCCGTGAAGCCTACTGCGCCTGCGTCAGTGCCGCGATGCGTGCCCTGACCCGAGAACGACGTATCAGCTTCGTTGAACAACGCTTCCGTCGCTGCGGTACGATCCGAGCCACCGCTGTAACGCGACTTCATCGCGAAGATAAGGCCTGTCGGACCGCTCATCGGCTGCACGCCCGCCACGTCATACGCCATCAAGTTCGGCAACGAACGACGAACGAGGCTGATGAGGATCGGATCGTACTTGTCAATGCCCGGGGTCGAGGCAATGTTGTTGGTCGGAGCGTTTTCCATAAGCATCTGACGCTCTTCCATGTTCGCGCGCTGCTGGTTCTCAAGTAGCACCGCCGTAACCTGACGACGATAGTTGTCCTTGATCGCCCCTAGCTCCGGGTGATCAAGCACCGGCTGCCACTTTTCCATCTGGTCTTCGGTCAGAAACATTTCCTGTCTCCTTAAAGTTGTTTGAAGCTCGTTGAAGTTATTTATACCTTTGGAGATTTCCGATCCAGTTTAGAACTTCTTGGACCGAGAAATTGCCTCTACGTACTTCTGCACTGACGGCGACACTTCCCGCAGTTCAGGTGACGTGACTTCCTCTGTCAACACCGACGATGAACCTGCTGGTGCCTTGGTGAAGTATGTCTCCTTGATGACGGTCAGCTTGCTCTTGTAGAGGTCCTCGGACTCAAACGTCACGTCCTCAACCAGCTTCTTGAGCCGCTCGACTTCGGTCTGGGCGAGCCCCTCAGTCATCGTTGCAAATACCTGTGCCTTCTTCAGGTCAGTGATTTGCGCCTGGAGTTCAGCCGCCGAATTCACAGACTCGGTAAGCTTCGCCTCTAGGCCAGCGATTTCGTCAGCCATCTGACCGACAACATCTGCCTTCTCTTCCGGGACAGCGATGTAGTTCGCCTCAAACAAGGTCTTGAGACCGAGCATGAAGTTCTCGGAGATTTCGGTGCGGACCGACGACTCGATTGCGAGCGTATTGTCCTTCACCCACTCCTCGGTTGCAAGCGTCAGATACTGGTCAAGCTTGGTGACCATTTCTTCCTTGATCGTTGCAACTTCCTTGGCCGCTTCCTGAGCAACCGCGTCCTCAAGCTCCTCGCGAAGCGAAGCAACACGTGCCTCGACCACTGCCTCAAAGAGGCTCTTGGCCTTGGTCTTGAACTCCTCGGTCAACGACGCGTCCGATTCAAACAACTTGGCAACATCGAAGCCTTCACCGAACAGCTTCTTCTTGCCATCCTTCTTGTCCTTCTTATCGTCATCGTCGTCCTTGTCGTCATCCTTCTTGCCCTTCTTGTCGTCATCAATATCAATGGTGACCTTCTCCTCGTGGATTCGGTTACCCTTGCTTGTTGACTGATTGATGACTGAAGTAGGATCGACAACCGTTGCGAAGTCCTTCGCAGGACCCGCACCCTGATTGGTCGGAACAGGCTGCTTGGAGTTCTTGGCCGATGCCTTCTTACCGGCTTCGACTGTGCCTAGGTCTTCCGACGGCGCGTCCTTCGAGTCACCCTGCTTCATTGGCTTCTCTTCCTTGACGGCGACGCCCGGTGCAGGAGCATTCGCAGGCTTCGGCTCTTCCGCCGCACCCTTCACTCCCATCGACTCGGTAGCCGAACGCTGCGAAGAACCCTGGGCCATAGGCTCAGTTTCCTTGTTCTTCCCAGCACCCGGATACGCCGATTCAGCTAGAAGCTGCCGAATCTTGCTCTCAACTGACATTGAATGTCTCCGTGACTAAACGTGAAAAAGTTTCGTGATCTATTTATAACCGGTCAAACCTACAGCGATTGGACAAACGATTCAAAGAGTGCAATCTTTGCCTTCTCCAAATCACGCGACGGTGTTGCTGCAATCATGTCCTGCGCCTCTTCGATCTGGCGCTCTGACCATACACCATTCTCAAGCACCCATTCTTTGCTTTCCATGATTCCTGCAACGAACGCATCCGGTGCCGAAGGGTCTGCTACAATGTCAGCGGGTGTTGCCAACTTGAAATCCTTCTGCACGTCACCACCCTTGACCGTTCCTACACCGCGCGAGGATACGCCTAGCTTGGCCCCTTCGTCCAAAAGAGCCTTCGCAATCTTGCCCATAGGCGTATCGAGGAGCTTCGCCTTGCCGATCCAGTTATCGCCTTCCTCAAGGAGGGAGACAATCATGTGCGAGACACGATCCAAATTGATGGTCGGACCTGCAGGGTGACCTAGCTCGCCGAACGCATTCCGTGGTTCAATGCGTTCGGAGATATACCGATTCACCTCTTCGGTAATGTTGCCCTTGGGGTAGCGGCGTCCATTCCGATTCTTGACATTCGACTGGATGAAGATTCCTTCGATGAAGTAGTTTTTCTTGGAGTCCACTTCTTCAACGATGAACTCCACTTCTTCGGTGAGTTCCTTAATCAGCTTCATGGTTATCCTAGTTCGTTCTGGTTCATGGTCTGCTCGTCACCCCAGCCCGAAACCTTCACCAACTCAACGATGACCGACGCAGTACCTGTGATTGTGATGGTAACGGTCTGATCCTGCTGCTCGTTATCGTTGAACCCATGAAAGTCAAAGACACCCCATGAGCCTGCAGGGAAGTCATACATTTGGACACCGTTTCGCGAAATCGACGCGGTCGATGCCGACGGGACTGTCCAATGAATCTTCGAGATTGCTGCCTTCGGATCGTTCAACGAGGTCTGACGAGGCGATGCAAGTTCGGCCATCGTGATGGTGTGCGTCGCCGCACCCGTGCACCGAACGACCGCGACCTGTGACGTAACCTTCAGTGGTACCTTCGCCATGTGTTAGTCCTCTACTGGATTGGGAATATCCTGACCCATCGCGCGACGGAAACGCTCACCGAGCCGCTTCAGCTTCTCAGCGCGAAGGTTCATTTCATACTGGGTGGGCTGACGTTCTTCCATGAGATCCATCCCCTCAACCAGCTTGATGTTCTTTCGTGCCGAACGGGCAGCACGCGCTTCCTGCGACTTCTGGACATGGGCCTTCAACTCAGCCGCAGTGCCTGTGACAGGACCGTGCTTGTCATGAAAGACAGTCTTACCATCCTTGTCCTTCGACGCACGAAGCGTAAGGTGATCGACAGCCTCAACCAGACGCTTCACGAAACGCGGCAAGGTACCTTTGAATTCGGACAGATACGACTCCTGCATGTCCTTCTTGGCCTGGGCGCGCGCCGCAGCCTTTTCAGGTGCCAGCGCGGTCTTCTCAGGCTTCGAGAGCGTTGCCAGGTGTGCCGCCTTGCGCTGTGCGAGACGAGCCTTTCCTGCTGCAATGTCCTTCGATGCATCATAGGACGCACGAGGACCGCGAGCGGCGATAATGGCTTCGGCGACGAATTCTTCGGCGAGTTTGTCAGCCGCCTTTGAGACTCCCTTGAGGCGCTTTGCCGCCTTCTTGCTTTGAGCTAGAGAATAAGGGGTGTGGGCTCTCTTGAGCATATAGCCTCGGTCTCTCTCACTTTCTGTGGCTCGCTTCTGACCATCAGCCGCTGCCTTCTTAACGTACGAGGCCAACGTGGTCTTGCTCAATTCGGTAAGGAACTGATTCTCCAAAGCCTCAAAGATGTTGAGACCCGTGTTAATGCAAACCGATGCCTCGTATAGTTCGTTTTCATCGAGGACGACTTCTTCCTCGACCTCGACCTCTTCCTTCACGGTCTTCTTCTTGCCTGCGGCCATTGCCGACGACGCAACACCCATCGCATACACAGCGGCTGACCGCTCGTGGTTGCGAGCAACCGAACGGTGTGTCGCAGCATGGAGGTTGTGCAGTTCGGTCTGGACCAATTCCTTGTGTCCCTGACCTGCGGTCAAGTGGGCGTCTGCCGCAGCGTGGTGTGCATCGGCAGCAATGATGTGTGCCGAGTGCTGCTCCGCATACGGGGTGGTTGACGACATTTGGTCAGCCGTCTTTGAAGCGTTCACCGCCTTCTTGGAAAGCGATTCAGCGGATTCCGTGGGAGTCGGTTCCGCCTTCGGTGCCGGTTCCTTCTTAGGCAGGGCAGCTTCGGTGAGTAGTTCGCTGAATCGCTTCACCTTAATTCTCCTGGGGTTCTGGTGCTGAGAAGATCGAGGCAGCAACCTGGGTCTTCACCACTTCAATCGCGTCCGCTGCACGGTCGTCCATGAGGTCAGTGAATACGGTCTTGGCTTCGTCGTTCCCTGCGATGATGTTATCTACAAGGGTAGTGAGTCTGGGATCCATAGTATTTAGCCATCTACAGGTTGAGCAGGACGAGGACCGGTTGGCTTAGGTCCAGGTGTCTGCGGTGGGAGTTGAGGGGCGCCAGGTCCAGCGATGCCTGCTGGGATTCCAGGACCCATGCCCTGCAAGCCCATCATTGGAGGCATCGGTTCCGAATCCATCTGCTCCTGCATTTCTTCGATTTCCTCATCCGTCAGTTGCATAATGTTCTTCCAGATGTACTGACGAGAGACGTACTGTCCTTGGAACGGTGCGACCATCGTAAGGAGTTCAAAGCGTGAGCGCAGGATCTCCTGCTGCTTCGACTCGGCGTAGTAGGCATCCTCGGCATACTTGAAGAGGATAAGAGGCTCAATCTCAAGCCAATCCTGTTCCGTGAGGACATTCTTCAGGAGCAACTGTGTTCGCAGCAGGTCCAAGAAGAGGACCGAGAAGCGGATGCGCAGCTTACCTACAAACTTTGTGAACTTGAGTTCGTCACGGGTAATCTCCGACGAACGTCCGAAGTTCAAGCCTCCCGACTCCTTCATGCGCGACGACGGCACGTTCAGTGCGTTGTACAGAAGGTCACGGAAGTATTCAATATCGCCCATCTCGCCCAGGTTCTGAGCGCCAGGAAGCGTTTCAATCTGGGTGCCCTTACCGCCTTCACGACGAGGGAGCCAGAAATCTTCCAACATGGACATGTACTTCTTGTCGTCTCGCACTTCACCGGTGGATGCATCATACACCAGCTTGTTGCGATACTTCGCCATCGTGTCCTTCAAGAACTGGTCAGCCTTCGCTTTCGGAAGGTTGCCCACGTCGATGTAGAAAATCCGACGCTCAGGCGCACGCGCGAGACGATAGATGAGGGCAGCATTCTCGGCCATCCGTAGCTGATTCGCAGGCTTAATCGCCTTGTTCAGATACGAGAGGACCATATTGCGCTCTTGATCCACAAGACCCGATGGCGTATAGGCAATCGCCTCGGGCATAATCATCACCGGGGCATTCGCCGACGTCGTGGGCTGAATTGCAGGGGTCCGAGTCGCGTACATGCCGCGCTCGTCATAGACGTAGAACTCCCGCGTACCCTTGATGATTTCCGTGCCCGTCACCGGGTCACGATCCTTCATGATTTCACGAACCTTACGGATCTTGCGGGCGTCGATGTACCGAATGTCCTGAATGCCGTCCTTCGGTGACTTCGTATCAATCACCTTATGGAAATGAAGGCGTCCGTCGATGTACCACCGACGGAAGTAATCATGCCCACGCATCCGAAACTTGAGAAGCTTGAGGATGGTTTTGAATTCATCCTCAATCGACTTTTTGAGCGTATCAGAGAGGTCCGTGTTCTCAAGATCAATCTTGACCGGATCCTCATTGTCCAATGCGGCAATGGCCTCGTTGACGATATCCTCAATCGCCGAGTCCACGTCAGGCATCAGTGCAATGTCACGATACCGCTTGATTTGTTCCTGATCGGAACGGGCGGCGCCATCGAGGTCCAAGTAGGTGCCGTAGTAACCAGCATACCCACTACCCGGAACTGCAATGTCAACTGTCCCGTCCTCAGTCGGCGGCACAATCGACGGTTGCGATTGTACCGGCTTCGACCGAGTAAGTGTGTACCCAAAGATATCCATTACCAAGTCCTACTAGGGGTTACTGTGGCTTTACTTCAAACCACTGATACTGGAACGTGACCTGGAACTCGCTGATAACGTCGTTCTGGGAATACGCCAGTGCGATTTCGGACACGTTGATCGGGAACGCATCCTTGATTGAGTAGGACCGAATGATGGCATCGTTGCGGTCAAGCTGGTCGACCTGAAGATCCGCCATGTACAGCGCAGGCGTAATCTCACCACCGTTGTTCAGGCGGTTGTTCATGAGGTCAGACCAACGCTCAAAAAGCGTACGGAGCCGCATTGACGTATCGTTCGCAATCGTGATAACCCACGGATCGAACGTACGCTCGCCCGCGAACTTCACCTCACGACCACGGTACTGAATGATCGTTGGGTTTACGTTCGACGCCGGGAGCGATGCCGCTGTGACCAGGAGCGAGTCCTGGCCAGCGGAAGCGCCGACGGCACCGGGGAACGTAAGAGTGACGAGGAACTGGTTCGGACGTGCGCCACCAGCACCTAGCCGAGCCTTGAATTCGTTAATGTCCACCTGTGTTCTCCTAGGTTAGGTTAGCCGCCGATGATTTCCTCGAAGCTGACCGACGAGCGGACTGCGACGAAGTTGAGCGTAATACCATTGATCGAACGGTTAGGCTTGACGTAGATGGACGCAACAAACTCCGCGGCGTCGATCACATCACCCGTGTTGTTGGTCGCATCGCAAATCACCTCAAAGTCCGTCACACCACGACGACCCTTGATATCCCGAAGGAACGGTTCGACCTGGTTACGGAAATCTGCGCGGGTGAATACATCGTTGAACTCAAACAACTTATACTTAGCGGCCGTCGCAATGGCCTTTTCAAGGATGATGAAGAGGCGACGGACGTTGATGTAACCAAACGCCGATGGCTTCGAGAGCATCGTCCGATCACCGTAGAGGAGCGTACCCTCACCAGGAAGCGAGACGACGGGGTTGACACCCACCTTGTACAGGTTGTCGCGATTTGCCTTCTTCGGGTTCCATGCCAACTTGACCACGTTCTTAATGACACCGCGGTTAAAGCCTGCAGGCGACCACCATGCATCGTTGGTCAACTCGGTGCGAGCCGTAAGGCCAGCAACGTCCGCGTTCAGCGGCACCCAACGGAGCACATCGTTGTACTTGTCATACTGCTGCTTCCAACCTGAGTCCATGAAGCCGTATGACGAATTGATCTGGAACGAACCCTGATCGGCGATCACGGCCGTCTCCTCGTTTCCGAGGTTGTTGAGCACTGAGGTCAACTGAGGCGACACGAAACCGACACAGTCCTTCCGAGCATCGGCAAGGTTTACAACGTACTGACCCACCGTAATCGAGTGAGGACCCTGGAACATGAGCGACACATCAATCGTCTCCGGGTCACCGAGCAGGTCGAATCCGCTCATGATATCCCCGTCCGTCGGGGTGTTCGCATCGACGCCACCCGTCAAGGTGACAACAACCGGTGCCGACAATGCTGCGAACGTCACACCCTGGGATGCTGTGCCCCAGTTGGTGCCGTCAGAAGGATGGCCCATCCACCAGATGTACCGCGAACCGCGAAGCACATCCTTGTAGTAGTTTGACGAACCCTGTTCGGTCTTGGCATCTGCGGCCTTCGAGACAAACGCCCACTTCTCAAGGATCGTACCTGGGGTACCAGTCCATGCGCCCGTTTGATCGACCACAATGACGTGGAGTTCGTCCGACGATCCCGAGAGCTTTGAGACCGAAGCCGACGTTGACGGCTGCTGGTCAAACTCTGAGGCATATGCCCACTTCGACTTGATTGAACCCGTCGCGAGAGAAACACGCGCGTTGGCAGCAAGGGTCAACGAGTTGTCCGATTCAATCGAGACAACGGTTCCGATGACCGCATTGGTCGAGTCAAGGAGGGTCGCGCCTACGTGGGTCTCAGAAAGGAACGATGTACCCGTACCCGTGACCGTCTTTGACGAGGTCGAAGTTGCAACCGTGCCTGAGATAAGCACAATCCACGCTGCGCCATCGCACATCGAAACCTTGAGTGCGTTACCGATCGAGCCTGGGTACTTGGCCGCAACAGGACCAACCGTTGCCGAGCCATTTGCAAAGTTGTTATCCCAGTCATCCGCATTCTTTACGAGGATGGCTGTGCCCGACGCAACCGCGTTACGTGCAGCCGAACCGACGACGCGGACAAGCTTCAGGTTATTAGCGTACGCGAGGTAGTTCGCAGCCGAGAGCCACGATGCGGCAATCTCGGTCGTCGGACGACCGAAGTCGCGGACTAGCTGAGCCTCGTCGGTGACGGTGCGCACATCGAGAACGGGACCCCAAACGAACGGTCCTACGTAGCCGCCCGTAGTAGCGGCAACGGCAGGGACGATGTTCGTAAGGTCCTGTTCAGTGATTTGCACACCTGGGGATACTTGGAAAGCCATTGGTGATCTCCTGTAGTGTGATTCATTGCAACAGCACGGTCATTTTGGACTGAGCAGTGAATCTATTTATGAAATCCCGGGGTTCACCATTTCCTACGAGGCATAAAACCACGTGTCCCCATCTTCGATAAATGACTCTTCAGGTTCACCACGGTCGATGATACCGAAGGGGGTCATCTCGTCCTCGATCTTCCGGGCGA
>Ga0058863_11726199_pt1 | contig 9121 bp, 1 predicted proteins | sample SwirhisoilCB3_FD_61025 | JGI IMG/M metagenome (GOLD analysis project Ga0058863, IMG submission 61025) | Switchgrass rhizosphere and bulk soil microbial communities from Kellogg Biological Station, Michigan, USA for expression studies - soil... | ecosystem: Host-associated > Plants > Roots >...
CTCAGGCCCCTTCCTCCGTTAAAACCGGAAATGGGAATCCTAGTCCTATGGACACCTCTAACCCCCGCCCCTCTCCCCCTAACTCCCTCCCCTGCCCTTCCTTTGTTAACCGTCCTAAAGGATCTGTTAATGAAGACTATACTGTCAATCGTGATTCCTCATGTTTTGACACGTATCCCTCCCACGCCCTCCCATGTAACGTAATGTACTTTAAAAGCGTTGCATCTTCACTGGCAACTTCTGCCCTCCCGCGTTTATTCGACCCCAACAACTATTGCGTCGAATGCCAGATGTCCCTTTATAAGGACATCTTAGTTCAGAACACTCTGAACTCAAGTACTTGTGCTTCGTCACAATACTTCTGCGATGCCAAACGAGTCGCTTCCAAATTATCGTTTGACCAGGCTCCGCCTGTGATCAACAACTCATACTCTTCCAGAGTACCAGTTTTGATCGGTGACGATTCTATCCTCGCCGCCCCCCTCCACTACCATCTTGATTCCCAAGATGAGATCGATTCTTCCAGTCTCGATCGAGTCGTCTTCTATCAGACGACTGGCCCCCAACCCCAGCTCCGACTGGGTATGACCCCTGCCCTTACCGCTTTAGCGTTGACAGGTCCTGGATTCGATCCAGTGACTCTTGAACCGCTATCGAAACGCCCTCAGTCTCCGACTGTTGTATCAACCACCCGAAAGTCCTCTTTCACCACCCCCACGGACCTCACAGGTTGTGATCCGTCCTCCCAGATCGAGTTCCTCCGGAACACGATTAAAACCCGTCTCCGACAACTCTCGACTCTGCCTCCGGCTCTAACCTGTTCTGGCTCCGCCAACCCCTGCCCTAACGGCTATCTCTTTGACATGTACAACTTAACTGTCATGTCGAATGAGTTAGATGTCGAACTAACTATTCGATCCGTTTCTCCTCGAACCATAACTATACTTGACCATATCGTTGAGCAAATGTGTGACCCCAAAAAGTGCACATCTTGCAACCAACTTTATGAGACAGTCCGTTCCTACATAATAAACCACCCGGATTATTATGACCTCCCCATCCGTACTAAAGAATGGCTTAAAACCCATTCCTCCACCGTGAAAACAACTTCAGTTGGATTCACGTGCACCGGCCCCCGTCTCCACGATCTACGCTTTTTAAACACAAATCGCGCAGATTATCCCGATACCTACTCCCCCAACATGATAACGAACCTGATCTCCGTTGTTGAATGTTCTCTGAGGGATCTTAGTCTTTCACACTTAATGACCAAACGTGAAAAGGCTAAGCTCAACTCAGACGTGCGTTCTAATCCGTTAGTCACAATCGCTCTTTACTCCAAAGACCATGAACTTGTCCCTGACAATTCATTCTTTGGTTTTATTCATGCCCTCTACTCTCTCCGCTCTAAACTCGGAATTTCAGCCAACTATGGCCGAAAATCTGAGTTTCATTCCCAAGGACCCACCGAATCTCTCGACGTCCTTTCTCTAACAGAATCTTCCTTTTTTTCTAAGGTTCTGTCCTTTCTATCTCTTGACACTCTCACTTCACCCGATCCCTTTGTTGCTATTTCAAAGGCTCTTACAAGTATTTGGAATAGTTTAACAAGCTTCTTTTGTCTTGTCTCTGATACTATTACATCTCTATGTTCTGCCATTAAGGATAAAGTTGTTAACATGATGACCTCATTGTTAATTTCTCGACTCTTTTCTGGCAAGTGGACTCAAGCCAATCTCAAAAAGATTGTCATAACGTCTGCTATCATCCTCCTTTCTCTCCTTTGTGTTGGAACTTTCCTCCAATACTCTGTCCTCATCTCGCTAATTTACATGTTAGTTCCCAAAGAACACCAAACATGTGAAGGATGCTACCTGGCTCACGTACCCGACCTCCTCCACCCCGTTGCCAATTCCACTGTATACCACTACTGTGATAAGAATTACGCATTTGGGTGTGACGCTGAATCCCCTAAATACCAATTCTTCGCCCAAGGAACCCCCGCTACCGCCTCCACCCTCTCCGTAGTAATGTCAATCGTTATTGGAATAATTGGCCTTAACAAGACCAGTTCCACTACCGTGCGAAATTTCTGCCTTACCCTCACCGCTATCTTTGCTGGTGGATCCGTCATGGCTAACTCTGCTTCTGCATTGTTCATGGCCCTTCCAGCAACCCTCCGCCTCGCTCTAATCCACAAATTCGGAACTTCCGAACAAGTGGCTTCCGCCGACCTGGACATTTGGTTAACCCGATCAAATGCTCTCCTCACTGCTTCCCGTATTCCGTCTGTCGTTTCCTCTGAATTTTATTACAATGAAATTTCTCTGGCTCTCACGACTGCTCGGAAAATTGTTGTGGACTTACCTCCACAACACCGCTCCCAATTCTCCGCTACTTTCCAACGCCTCCTCACCGTCTCAATTATAGTCGCTCAGTTCAGACACGACGCCCAACAGCGTATTGTCCCCTTTGCGATTCATCTTTGTGGCGAGGCTGGCACTGGAAAATCTACAACCGCTTCCACAATCCTCCGAGAATCATGTGACTTCACATCGCGTGATACTTTCTCAAGAATGCCATCCGACGAATTCTGGTCTGGTTATCTAGCTCAAAAAGCTGTGATAATCGACGAGTTCCTCGTTGGTGACGCAACCAGACGTGAAACTCTGGCTCTTGAATACCTCGGTCTGATCTCCTGCACCCCCTACAAGCCCCCCCTGCCTAGTATTGATTCAATCTCTACTGGACTTAAGGGGACTTCCGCCCAAATTGACGTTGTTATAACCATGAACAATGTCGTCCATGACGTGTGCCCCCACGTCAACACCACTGCCCTCCAACGCCGCCGCAACCTTGTTATCCAGATCAGACACAAATCTGATGCCCACCACACCCCTGGATCCAAAGCCCGCATTAACATGAAAGCCTACAGCAAAGCCGAAAAAGCTAATGCTGCATGGGCCGAATTCCGATTCTGCCCTCCGGAATTTTCTGTCGATTGGGAAAACCGCGCTTCCCCCTGGATGAGTCTCAGTGACATGCTACCTCTAATCAAGGATCAGTATGAGACACATCTTACCACCTCCAAGTCACTACAATCCGCTCTCAATGGTAAGGACCTTTCTGAATCAACTCCACAAGAGATTTTTCAGAGTATCCTCGCTGATATGTACCAAGTTCCTAACCATCCTGTCTCCATCTCAACTGCAGTTATTGACCTCCTAAGCTCCACAAAAGCTAAGGCTCAAGGTCCCCGACGCACCCACGTCCATAACTGCTGCCCAGCTGCGTACAGACATGCTAACTACATTAAGTCATTCTTATGTAAGTCATGCTTCCGTCGTACTAACTGTACCAACTGCCCCTCTGCCCAAGAGTACGACAATAAGGTCTCTTCATTAACATCCTCCTCTGATGAAGCCGCCTATCGCTCATTTTCGGCTCCCGACCCTGGAAATGATACCGATGAAGATGCACAGTCAATCGCCCTTGACAGTGCCACCGCCGATGAACTCCTTGCCCCCATCGTAAAGAACCAAGACCGCGTTCCCTTATACTTCGATTACATCAACGTTAAAGGAATGGAGTCTATGTTCTTTAAAGGAATAATCGCCGCCTCCGTCTCCCTAATTGCGTTTGCCTACGGTGTTATGAAATATCTCCAGAAATCAACCCCTGAAGAAGTCACATTCCGCCAAGTACATGCGCAATCCGCCCGCCCCGGTAAAACCTCCCGCCGCCCCGCCCGTCTAATAAAGTTCTCAAAAGGCGCCCGTGAATACTCAGCCCAATCTGATGATACGCCCTCGTGTGTTTTCATCATTGACGGCAGAGAATTCCTGGGTGTTCCCGTCAAGGACAAATGGATAATGACTTACCATCATTCTCTGTTTGACTCTAAAGGAAAACTTTTACCCGACAACTCCCCAATGACCCTCCGCTACGAAGGAAAAGACTACCCGTCTCTGTTAAACGTCTCGACCGCACGCGTCTCCATCGACCTCGATCTTGCGTTTCTATGGGTTGAGTCAAAAACTCTTCCTAATTTCAGAAACATCACGTCCAAATTCCTTCCCGAATCAACCCTTAACTCGATTGAAACTACTTCTGTAAAGTTGAAGCTTCAAAAAGGTTATGGGTATTCCCACGCCCGCCCCCTCTATAACGTTCAATACGACTTTCATTCCAACTTTGACATGCAACTTGACAAAGTATGGATTTACGACATCCCAACCGTTGAAGGCGACTGTGGAGCTCCACTTGTTATTGCAACTGGCATTTATGCTGGTAAGATAATAGGACTCCATGTCGCTGGAACCGGTGTGACCTCCAAGGTCCCCGTCGCAAAAGGACTATCCACCATAGTCTCGAAAGAAAGTATTGATCTAGCTCTCTCTGATGATATACCTCTTGATGATCTTGATTTCTTCCCTCAGGGCCCACAATTCGTGAACGACCAAACTGTAAACGAATTGAGGCTACTGCCAAACTGTCGTGAAATCAAGCTCGTTGAGCCTCACGAAATCATCCACCTCACCCGCAAGACTAAACTCGCCCCGTCCCTCCTCCATGGCGAACTTTCAGTCAAACCTGAAAAGGTCTTGCCCATACTCAGCCCCACCGATCCCCGAGCAAATGGAATCGACCCTGTTCTTAACTCGATTAAGGACGTGCTGAGTACCACCCACCCCGAAGTCAATGTACCTATACTCGAATCTGTGTTTGAAACTATGTTGGACAACTACGTCGAACAGCTTCAGTTCAAAGCCGGTTACCGCCAGCTCACATTCGAGGAAGCGTGCAAAGGCCTCCCCTCCTTGCTCACCTCCATCAACACCGCTACATCTGTTGGTTTCCCTCTAACGTTGCAAACGTCTAAGAAAGGGAAAACTGATCATATTTGGTTTGATGAGAAGGGCGAATTCCACTACACCAGTGAATTTCGCGCTCTCGTCGACTCGAAGCTTGCAGAAATGCAGGAATATGATTGGCACCAATGCGATACAGATGCCCGTTTTGTGGGATACCTGAAGGATGAAACCATCAGCCCCGCAAAAGCACAGGAAGTCCGAACGCGTATGATCTTTGCAAACGACCTAGTCGCCTGCACTGCCTTTCGTATGCACTTCGGAGCTGTCCTCACTGCGTTCAACAACTCGCACTCCACCACCCCCTTAGCTATTGGAATGAACCAGTATAGTTATGACATGCAATCCGTCTATAACTATCTGAGCCCTGTAGGAACCCGCTTCATTGCTGGTGACTACAAGAGTTTTGATAAGCGCATGCACCCTCTCTTTAGATTCTACGCCTATCAAATTATCTTCCATCTAGCTCGACTTTGTGGCGTCCCCTACAAAGTCATGGTATACCTCTACGTGCACGAGGTCAATGCCTTCGCTCAAGTCTTAAATGTGATGTTCCGTACCAACGGTAATCACTTTAGCGGTAACTTCTGGACTACCATCCTGAACTGTCTCGTCAACGAATTGTACTTCCGCTACATCTTCAAAGTTCAATTCCCCCACCATCTCTACGACGAACATGTACGGGGTAAGTTTCTTGGCGATGACCACGTGCTGTGTGTTTCTGATGATTGCGTAAGCTTTCATCCAATCAGAATCGCAGAGCTCATGGCCACCATCGGTCAAACTTACACCTCCGCTAACAAGAATGAACCACTCACCGACCAGTTCATTTCTTTTGATAAAGTCACGTTCCTCGGTGCCCACCCTCGCATGCTACACGGATCTTGGACTGGCGCTATGAAGAAAGTCACTCTCTACGAGTGTATTCAATTCACGCGCGATTCCAACCTATCTCTTCAAGATACTGCCCTCCAAATGATACACTGTGCGTCTCAATGGGATCAAGCATTCTTCACCGAATACTCCCGTGAGATAACAGCTGCCTGCTCTCCTCACTTCGCTCTCGAATTCCCCTCGTGGAAAGAGTTAAGTCGAACAGTCGCCAACAGGACTTCTGGAACTGGATACCGCTTCCACGGTTATTCTGCCCAGTCGAAGAAAGAAGCAATAACACCCGATGCTATCGATAAGATGTTAACGTTCTTTCTTTCCAAAGCGATTCTCGACCCTCTAATTCCACTAATGGATGAAAAGTCGCGAACCCGAATCAATCAACAGATTGAAGATTCAAAAGCCATGTCTACCCAGGCAGGCCAAGATTACTTCAAGAATTGGTTGTCCGCCCAAACCACTGCTACCCGTTTGTTGTTTAAAGCCCAAGGACCACCTATGAAGGCGAAAGCCTCAACCGCCTCAACTGCGATTGCCCAAACCAGAGGTCTCACAAAGATCACTGCTGCCATATTCGATAACACCTCGAATGAGCAAACCCCCAGTCTTGACGGCATAGCTAACCTAGCTTTAAACGACAGCAGGGCCGATCTCTCCCTCGGTCCTGATACCCGAATGCCCCGCTCACAATACAGTTGGGTGTCCAGTCAAGGTAGAGGTACCAATATCGCTATTGTGCGCCTCCCATATGATGTCTTAGCACTCGGCAATCCGGATAATATCCAGAACATGCCGTTTCAAAGGCTCATATACCTGAAGCTGGGCGTCGAACTGACCTTCCAAATTACAGGCCAACCCGCTACCCAAGGACTTCTCGCCATCTACTTTGTTCCTCTACAAGAACCTGGTGGGCAAGTCTCCGTCTCAAATTACCTGCAATACACCCACATTTTGTTAAACCCGAATACCAATACCACTGCTACCCTAACCGTACCGTTTGAATATTGGCGCTCCGCACTGAACTCTTATGCTGGTGGAATGGGTGAAGAGGCGTTTGGATCCGTCCGAATGTCTGTTCTCTCTCCACTAAAGAACCCTGCTGGCGCCAGTGTTGTAATCAGTATGTTTTCCCGCTTCACGGATTCCGCTTTTACAATCCCCCGCCCCATCCCTGACACTAATGCTATGGATCTTACCCGGAAAGCCAACGTGCCCACTGGTTATCTCCAAGTCGCACCTGAAAGTTTTATTGCTCAAGGTCCCGCTTACTTCGCCCAAGGGCCTAGTTATTCGAAGATCGAAAACAATACGACTATCTCAGGCTCGACTATAGCAGGAAATGTCGCTCCCGAACACTCCACCTCTCAGTCTCACGAACACACTAATGAAACGAGTACTGACTTGTCCATTCCCATGGATAAGCCGGGACTAGTTTCAGGGGGTGTGCCGACCTTTCACACATACTCCGGTATGTCGAAATGTGTTGGTTACAACCCCAGTGTTGGTCTCCACTACCACCCTGAAGAGACCCATCGTGAACCCGATACCCTCTTTGACGCCTCCGAAATGTTTTTTGAGAACATTTTTGCCCGCAAAGGCATAATTGGTTTTCAAAACTGGACTAACGCTGATGCTATTGGTACTGAACTCCTCAACCTTCCGCTTAATTCGGTTCTTTCTTTTCCTACAGGATTTGAAGGCCGAACGTATCCCGCGAATATTGCCCTCCTCAATGAATTTCAATTTTGGCACGCCGACATCCACTTCGATTTCATCGTTGTGAAGAACCAGTTTCAATCTGGACGTCTGTTAGCTACTGTTGCCTACGGAGCACCTACCCTGCTTCCTGAACACCGCAACATATTCAAGAACACCACCCTTGACCTAACTTCAGAATCACAGATTGCTAGCTTGGTTGTCCCTTACAATTCTGGCACCCAATTTTTGAATACATATGGAGGACCATTCGCCCCTAACACCGTACAAGACTATTCTTTAGGCACCATCATGCTAACTGTACAAAATCAGTTGAATGTCACAAGCGAATTGTCTGAGCCCTCAGTTGAAATTATCATCTGTGTAAGCTTCCATAACGTTCATGTTTATGAATCGCGCCCATCTCCGCTTTTCGTGAACAATGTGCGTCAAATACCCCCGCTCGTCTCCCCGATACCCCCCGAAGCCCCAGCTGTCACTCCACGCTTTCTTGCGCAAGGACCATCTGACGAAGAAGGTCTTGTACAGGTCACCGCGCCTGACGCAACAGCCGAAGAAACGACCGCTGTAGAACTCACTGAACACGAATCCCCCGATATTCCTGAAGTTCCATGCCGAATCAACTCTGGTGCAAAGTTTGAGTTTACTCTAACCACTGTAACAGATGTTATTCGCCGGTACATTAGGATTAATCCCACCTTGCTTTCGTCAATCGGCAATCAACAGAGAACCGTTTGGCGTTTCCCCGTCTTCCCTGAACACCGACTGACTGCTTTTTATGCTTGTTGGTCTGGCAAACTTAACTACAGGATCTACGTTAACACCGTTGAGCCTGTTGTCGTTAGATTCATTCCCTTTTCGCATAACACCGCGTTGCCCGACATTAATATCACATCCATGCTTGGATCAGTCGGACAGTATAGAGTGAATGATGCTGGACAGCCATTTACGGTCACAACCGTGCCTGGCTTTGACCCAAGTATGCCATCTGAAGTCCTCTACCCCAGCTCGGGACACGTCGCTTTCATTGATGTCCAGACGCCTTTTACCACGATCTATAACTTCCTATCCACCTATCCCGTGAATCAACCCCTATATGGAGTTTTTCACAATAGCCCTGGATATATTGTTATGGAAACTGGAGCAGACGTCGGCATCGGTGACTTTACTATTTTCCAAGCAGGGGCCGATGATTTTAGATTAGCTATCTATCGGCCACCCATTTCTTCCACCCTATCTCCCTTTACCCACACGCTTCCTGCCGGAACTGGCCCCTTCGCCTTCGGCAATTTCTATACGAATATTACATAATCTATTTCCTTTCCTTTTGTTTTTATCAGTATAGCTATACTATCTTAATCAACTATTCAACCCAGAACTACTGTATTTTATTTTTCAAAAGCATAAAATTTTCAGTACTTCTATCCCCTCCGTTATACCATCATTTTAGTCGATTCCGATCTCCCAACTCCTCATTGATTGAGAGCCTCCAAACCTGAGTTACCGCTATGGATTCTTCAAGTTATACAATTCCAGCTCCGCTGATGCATTGTTTTCTTCGAAGTCATGTTAGCTGTCTCACGTGGCGAGGTTCTGAGTCGGTGAGGGGGCCGGTCGTCGGTTCTTACTAACTTAGTGCTGAA
>Ga0058863_10004077_pt1 | contig 9114 bp, 2 predicted proteins | sample SwirhisoilCB3_FD_61025 | JGI IMG/M metagenome (GOLD analysis project Ga0058863, IMG submission 61025) | Switchgrass rhizosphere and bulk soil microbial communities from Kellogg Biological Station, Michigan, USA for expression studies - soil... | ecosystem: Host-associated > Plants > Roots >...
CCCGCATGCGCAGACTTTGTATTCTACTGTTGTAGAGATTGTTGCTGTTCACTGGTATGTTATGAATTCTCTATGACAGTTCATAGTGTATTGCTAATACCGGCAATTTCTGTTATGTTGGATGCTTAGTCATTTGCCATCTTAGCCAGATGTTAAAATGGCCCCCCTTTTATATAGCCAATTTATTGGCATTTAAATGAAAAACAATTTATATATCCAACGAAGTTGGTTTAAAATATAAAACACCTTTGAGGCTACTAGCCATAGTAGATCCAAAATGGCCGGACATACTGCGTAGTCCGTAATGCGCAGCCTAGTGTGGTTCCCTTAGGGGATGTGCTATTAATAAGCACCCTGCTGATTGGCGATCAAGCAGCGCAGCACTATTGTTTTAGCCGCTCTGGAACGGGCGTGATTTATTTCACAATTGAGTCTGACAGCTGGCAAAGACCGCACCCTTTTAGTTTATCAATCATGGATACACCAAGAAACCCCCCCCCTCAAAGCGCATCGGGAACGGAGCCCGCAAATCCGTCAGTGCAGGTGGTTACAGCTGCTGATATAACTGTGCCAACTTTCCCCTTGGATATAATGGAGAGGATCCGCACCGCTCCACGTGCTAGGTACCTTCGGACGACAAGTATGCGTCCGGAGCAAGTGCGATCCAGGAATGAGTTCATTCGTGCCCATAAGGCGGATGAATTGGATGGTGTGGAGTTTGAGGGCATTCATGGTACATGTTTGCCCTTTGATGAGATGTACCCCTTTGGTGAGGAATACCAACAGCTCATTGATGATACCTTGGAGTTTGTTGGGCACCCCTTGTACGGGGCCTTAATACGTATGGATGGAGTGCTCTTCACGGAAAGGGCTTGGGCATACATGTTGACGGCGTTTGCCAACGCCTTAAGGGAGTACGAGCCAGTGCGTTCGAGGACAACCACTGATGATGATAGTAGCAGTGAATTGGAAGTCTACTACCCTCCGGGTTTAGGTCCCGATCGTGATCGTTTTTCTCGTTTTTGGGGCTTGCCGCCCTTTGATATGCCGAGCGAGTGGCGTCTGGGCGATTACCGGCTTTTGATGGTAATCTCTATTGCTGGTTCACCCCTACAGCGCTTGCACGACTTTGTGGCTTATAGGTCAGCGCCTATAATCGAGCCTCAAGGCTGGCACTCATCTCCAAGGGTAAGATTGAATCAACCTCAGCCAGATAGCCCATTGTTGCGCAGAAATCGCAATGAGGCTAAGAATGAGATTTTTGATGTGAGTGAGTCATTGCAGATTATCGCAAATGCCTCACCAACACGATCCTCCCGTAGATTAAGGCGTAAGGTCGCGCGCCTCAACAAGGCTCAACACGGTTACGATGATTTGAGTTCAGCTAGGGTGGCATGGAAAGAAGATGCCATATTTCCGATACAGCCACAGGGTCCTTTTGATTGGGCTACTAGTGGGTTGGTTGGAGAACTGAGCAAGCTCAATGCAACATTTGACAAGCCTACTGTAGATAAAATATGCAGTATTGTCAATGCTAGCACCATACGCATGCAGGCTAGCGCCGAGCGTGTTAGTAAGACAGTGGACCACTGCATGGATAAAATTACAGGTGGTGGTGCACGTAGGCCCTTTGAGCAAGAAGTGGCCAATGTCTGTAACAGTATTGATGGTGCTAGCAATACCATTGGCAATATAGCTGATAGTCTCAACTGGCCCGCCCGTATAATGGAATGGGTTGGTGAGAACAGCTCTGAGTTAGGTTTGCTAGTGTGTTTGTGCATTGTTGCTTATGGAGTGAGAAATCATAGCAATGGCACGTCATCGTGGCCAATTATCTCTGCTGCAACTGCATGCGCTATCATTTTTGCCAAGAGGTGCAATGACAAGCACGAAATGATGAGCAAGTTGATCGATTTTCTAGTGCGTAACATGTGCCACGGGGCCGAGATCGAGCAACAGGGCTTTCAAGATATTTTGCCTGAATTGTTTACTTATGTGACAGTCTTTGCGGTTCCTATACTGGATTGTAGGGCCGCTGAGCGTAAGGTGAATGAATTAGTGCGCAAGCAAAGCCAAGTGCCCAGAATAGTTGACTCTCTGAAAGGCCTGGTTGACTTCGGAGTTAAGCTGATTGACGAAGTGATTAAATGGATAGCTGAATTCTCTGGTACTACACCATTTTCGCTGGCTGAGTGGCTCAAGCCTGACTGTAAGCGCATAGCGGCTTGGACTGAAAAGGCCAATGACACTTTGATGACTGCTCAACACATACGTTCGGATCAAGAACGCATGGCCGAGTGGCCTATGTGGATCGAGCGTCTACGTGGCTTGCAGAAGGAAGCCAGTGATATTCGAGTAGAGATATCCATGGATCGCAGTCTGACTGCATTCTTGAGACAAGTCGACACCGTAACCACTATGTGTAATGTGTGGATTGCAGCCTTTGATGAGGGGACTCCTCGTGGCACTGGTACACGTATGGTGCCTGCGACCGCATTGTTTTCTGGTAAGGCTGGTATCGGCAAGACAGTAATGGTGGAGCGTTTCATGGAAGCCATCCTGTGTAAGATTTATGGCTTGGACCCAGGGACGGACCAGGCCTTGCACCTAATGAAAGATTACACATCTAATAAGGCCAGACATGTTTATGTGAAACCGAATGGGAAGTTTTGGTCCCAGTATGCATCCCAGGCTATTGTATTGCTGGATGAAGTGTTACAGCGCCGTGAAGGTGATGTGGTTCAGGGAGACACCAATGAATGTATGGATTTCCTGGAAATGGTTAACTGTAGGCCCTGGCCCCTTAATATGAATGAAAATGCTGATAAAGGCAAAATTTCTTTCGTTAGTCGTGTGATTGTTGGCACGACCAATGCCGATAGTCCGGTAGCCCACATTAAAGGTATCAATGAAAAAGACGCATATGTGCGGCGGTGGGATATGTTTGTGGACGTGTCCCTAAGGCCAGAATACGCTAAGGATGATGGCACTCTAAACTCAATTAAGCTCGAAGAAGAGCTGGATGAGGATCCTGACAAGGAATATGAGTTCCCCCATTTGAGATTTAGTGTGTACTCCGGTCTACGAAAGGAGAAAGTGGTTGCAATGCCAGAGGTTAATAATGGCAAGCCACTAAGCTCTGTTAAATTTTCCACTATATTGGAATTGTTTTATCGACATTATGATCAGAAATCTAATGGTTTTCGGCGGTTGATGAGTTCACGGAAGAGTGATAGTCATCCCGCCCTCAGATTTTTGTCGAAGAATAAAATCCAAGCTCAAAGTCCTTGCGATTTATGTAGTGAGGCAGTCAAAGTGCCCTGGAACTATCCATCCCTGATGGTTGACCAGTTTGCCCAGAGGGCCTTTGATGGTAGGGAAGCTGACTTTATGGTACAAATGCACATTAAACCATATATGCGCGACTACTTTTGGCGCGGCTATTATAAAGGTCTGTATAGTTGCGCGGGGCGTGTGCCCGAGAGGAAGTGCTTTTGTCATACACTGATGCCATATGTGGATGGCACCAAGAGTCCTTATGCATTCCAAATGGGTGTGGAGGAACTTGGTACTATCTGTGGCAAATACTCTGTGCGTGATATGGGCACTTTGTTGCGTGATGAAGTAGTCAGTTTCTTTAGGGAGCAATGGACCGTTATTGTACGTGCAGCTGCTGGCTTTTGTGTAGGCTACATGACCGCCATGTTAGTGGGTAAGGCACTAAGATATTTCTTTGGAGGTGGAAACATTGAATATAAGAAGTTGAATGGTGCCATAAAACCACAAATGAGCGATAAAAATGCACAAGAGATTGGACAGTGTATTGTGAAACGCAGTCTTATGCATATGCAGTATGATGACGGTGACGGGACCTTGACCGACCTGGGAGTTGTGCTTTTCCTAGTCGATCGGGTAGCCTTAATGCCTCAGCATTATCTTCACCACCTGGACAAATTGTGTGGGGATGGTGATGTGAAAGGGAACATTATCCTCCATAGGTTGGGTATGTTGAGGCATGCGCAAAAAGTAACAATCCCCTTGAGGGACTTTGTGGCTAATATGGATCATTTTATTAAGCCATATGGGCCCTCAACAGATTTAGTATGTGCCCTATTCCCTAAAATGAAGTGCATATCCATGCCTGACATACGTCGTTACTTGGTGGATGACACTAAGACAACGAGTGGTTACGCACTTGCATATAGGGCACGTGACGATGGGGATAAAATTGAGGAATATGAGTGTCCTTGGGAAGAGTATGGTGACAATGAAACGTACTCTGACTTGAATTCTCATGTCCCCCTAAATTACGTCATGAACAAGCATTTTGTGTATAAGTGTATTAATTCTGCCGGCGACTGTGGGATGCCAATAATGTTGATGAATACGACGACGAGATGTCAGAAACTGTTGGGATTCCATGTGGCTGGGAGAGGTCACCAGACCAGTTACGGTGTGCGTGTGTCTACGGAATTGTATGACGCGTGCGTAAAACACTTCGAAGACCAAGGTGTGTTCATGATTAGGGGGCAGGGTTGCGTAAGTAGTGATCCAACCCAACTCTTTAAAGTGGGTGACGAGTTATCCTTCAATGACTTGCCGATGGTGCCCCACAATCGCATCATTCCAAATAAAGTTAACCTAGGAATGTTGGATAGTGTGCCAAACATAAGCAAATCGGCAATTTGTCGGTCACCTATATATAAGAAGGTTGGATATGAGCCTCAGACCAGACCTGCACGCCTACACCCATTTATGAGTGATGGGCTGCTGGTAGACCCTGCCATGGAGGCCACACACAAGTATTCCATTCCTATAAAGCCAATGGATAGTCGCTTGTTAGAGATGTGCGCAAAGGCATACTCTAGCAAGCTGATTAACGCCAAAACACAATATGATACTCCTGTTGGGAAGAGGACCTTGTCTTATGAAGAGGCAGTGGCTGGGATCGATGGTATTGCTGGTATAAATGGCATACCACGGTCTACGAGTGCTGGTTACCCTTGGAGCCTTATGTACAACACAACACTGAAAGGAAAACAAATATTCTTTGGTGTCGAAGACCAGTACGAATTTGGTTCCAAAGAGGAACGCGCTCTCTTTGACATGGTCATGAAGTTGGAGCATGCAGCCAAGGAAGGTATACGGATGGCTGTGGTGTTCCGTGACTTTAATAAAGATGAGCGGCGTCTACTAGAGAAGGTAATGGCGGGCAAAACTCGGAAGATATCAGGAGCACCTGTGCATTGGGCAATCCTGGTAAGGATGTACTATGGCGCGTATGTCGATTGGTTCATGGGTAACCGGATCATGAATGGTTCGGCAGTCGGCATTAATCCCTATAGCATGGAGTGGACACACTTAGTCAATCATTTAGGGAAGGGCCGTCGTATCATAGCCGGGGATTTCTCCAACTATGATGGTCATCTGCCCTATGAACTGATGAAGTGTTTCTACGAGCATGTGGTGTCTTGGTATGGTATGGACCAGGAAGACGCTAATCATGTTAGAGAAGTACTATTTGAGGACGTGTGTAATTCACGCCATGTGCTAAATGGGGTTATTTACGAATGGATAGGGAGTAATTCTTCTGGTAACCCGTTAACGACAGTACTTAATACTTATTGTAATAACGTGCTACTGAGTTATGCGACGCTACAAATTTGTATGGCAGACGACCCAAGTATAAAAGTAAATGATTTCTTGCGTGATATTGATGGTGTGGCCCGCTTTATGTGTTATGGTGATGACAACCTCATAGCCATAAACCTGAGTAGTAAATACGCTGATTTGTTGACGCAGCAATCATATACAATTGCATTTGGGGATATGGGTTTGACGTACACAGACGAATCGAAAGGTACGACCAGTGGGGATCGCAGGATCGAAGATGTGTCATTCTTAAAGCGCGGTTTCGAACGGAACTTTGTTAGCAAGAAGCATAAAGATCGGTACTGCGCGCCCCTGGCACTCGAAACCATACTTGAGAGTATACAATGGACTAAGCACAAGGACGTCAGTTATGATGACTGGCGTGATAATGTGCAAAACATGTTGATGGAGCTATCATTGCACAAGAAGAGTGTGTTTGATGAGTGGGCTCCTAAAATACTCCGAGCTTGCAGAGAGTGTGATGTGCCTTACACTCCAGTGTATAATGAGTACGTCTCATGTCAGCAGATTATTGCTGATCGTGAGATGAGTACGATGTGGTGATGGTGCGCAGATTAACGCAGTGGTAATGCTAGGTAGCGAAAAATCCACATGCGAGAAGCGCAACACGTGTGCCCTATTTAGGGTTACTGATCAGGAAGCACGCTGGGCAGCCCCCGGAAATTCCAGATGCTACCAAACTTGGCTAGACTGGGCTGGTTAGCCATTTTACACCACAGCCTGCTGAAAACACAAGTACAACGGACCCACCCGTTATTAGTGGGGATGATTCAACCACATTGGTGGTTGCGAGTGTCGAGAAGGATGAGGTGGTGCAAGTCTCGAGCCAGGATCCAATGGTGGATCGAGACTATGATGATAACCGCATTACGGATGTGTCAGCATATTTTGCTAAGCCAGTGCAGATATGGTCCGGAAGTTATCGGACATCCCATACTTGGGGTGAACAAATTTTTGCAATCGACCTGTGGGATGCCTTTAACACAGTTACGATGTGGAAGAACAAACTGCAAGGATTTTATAATTTCCGCGGCACTGCTGTGCTAAAATTGGTAGCGAATGCCAGCCCATTCCAGTGCGGCTATCTGAGAATGAGCTTCTATCCATGTGAAAATATTATGGTAAAAGAAGCTAAGTCCCACGTCCAATATAGGGATTCCATTAGTCAGTTACCTGGTGTGTATATGGATTTGTCTCAAAATGAGGTAGTGTTTGAGGTTCCATATGTTGCTCCGACCCATTATATAGAGGTTGGTGCAACCTCACGGGTTTCATGGGGCAAGCTATATTTACACGTCTTTGAAGTTTTGAGGACGGGCACGGGTGCCTCTGACGTGGGGTTGACATTGTGGATGTCTGTTAGGGACGCTGAGGTGACTGGACAAATAGTACCTCAATCAAGTGGGAGAAGGAGAAAAGCGCGTGGTAATGTGACCGATCGTGAGACAAATGGTGGTCTGGGTCCTATTAGTAGTATATTGGACTCGGGCATTACCCTGGCCAATCGTATTTCGGCAATACCATCTCTCACAAGTTTGGCAAAGCCGGCTGCCTGGGCCCTGACAGCGGCCAAGGGTGCTGCTAGCGCCTTAGGTTGGTCCAAACCGCTGGTGGACATGGAGGCAAGTCGGGTCGTGAATGATTATAACTGGTATAGTGTCAACTGTACGAGTGGCAGCACAGCACAGCCTATGTCCCTATTGTCAGACAATAAGTTGACCACAATTTACGATGCTGCAGATGGTGCTCAGGATGAAATGAGCATCAACTACATCAAAGTACGCACGTCATTTTGTGGTGGCTTTGCTTGGGACACGACCAACACGGCCGGTCAAGTATTGCATTCAAGGCCCATTGGTCCCACGTTCTTCATTGGAGAGTTTACTGATGCCAATGGGGCTGCCATAAGGACAATGCCACCCTTCACGTTCCTGGCCAGCTTATTTGCCCTGTGGCGTGGCTCTATCGAGGTCATTTTTAAAGTTATTAAGACTGGTTTTCACTCAGGAACACTAGCATTCTCATGGCAGCCTGGGAAGAGCACTCCAGCAAGCATTTCAGCTGTTGATAGTGCTTATGTCTATCGGGTGGTTCTGGATATTCAACAGGGTGACGAGGTGTGTTTGAGACTACCCTACTTGTTGGCCCAGGATTATTGCGATTACTATGATGCCATAGGGAGAGTTTACGTGACCATCGTTAATCCCCTAGTGGCCCCCCCGACTGTTTCTAGTACCATTAATGTGACTATGTTCGTGAGGGGAGGGCCTGATATGGAATTCCAGTGGCCTATTAATCCCGCGTATGATCCAATATTGCCGCAAGGCTATGATGCTAACTCATCAGTTGGTGAGGTTGCTTGTTCTACAATGGGGGCAAATGATGTGGTGTATGATACACACCGAAGTCAGTTGTCCATCGGTGAGCATGTGACTTCCCTGCTACAGCTGATGAAAGCTGAATGGAACATGGCGTTGGATCCAGGACGCGATTCGGGTTATAATAACTTTGAAATGTTGGCCCATCGTTTTTACGCCAATGAGAGCGTGCCGACTGATGTCATCAGAGAACCTGTCTTCCAAGGCGATTACTTGTCACGAATCGCGTCCATGTATATATTCCATAGAGGCGCATTGAGATATCGCGTAATAGATGGGAGCCCCGGTGATTCGGCGTTTCACTCAAGATATAGGGCGGCCATTTTTGGTAAAAACGATTCTACAATTGTGTTTACGAATATTGGGCCAACCTTGGGAAGGGTGAGAGGTGACTACGCCGTAGGCACCAATCGAATAAACGCTAGGATATATCAATCCAACAGTAGTAATGGTGGCATTGCAGTACAGGTACCTTTTTACCATAGGTACCGATACTCGACATGCAGACTGTTATCTTTCTGGGGGGTCGATGATACTGTACATAATCCTTCCGTTGTGCTCTGCGTGACTGGACCAACTGGGCGCAATTATTCGGTTGATAAGGCATGTAATGCCATTCTAATGCGTTCAGTAGCCGATGACTTCCAGTTCTCGTATTTTGTAGGGGTACCGCAGATGACCCCAGCAAGGTATGGTTAAAATTAATTAAAATCTGCAAAAATGGTAAACAGCGTATGCTGGCTGTGGATCGCCCATAAGGGCGGGCTAGCTGCGCCTGGGCTATTAGCCCACGTCTTGATTCGAAGTAACAGGTTGTTACATCACGTGGGCTATAGCCAATAGCTCACAGGTGGTTTTCCTGTGAAAGTCTACGAGATGGTTGCCAAAGCGTTCGTTGGCTGTTAGATGTCTAATACTGAGTAGTGGTTATCAATTAATGGCCATGAAACGTGCTAGATTAGGCCAACTAGGTGTTTGGGATTCTAAAGTCTATTTGCTTTATTTGTTCTTAGCTGTTCGTTGCCTTCGTAGCGTAGGTCCGGGTATTAGTCCACGATTCCCG
>Ga0058863_10142313_pt1 | contig 9042 bp, 6 predicted proteins | sample SwirhisoilCB3_FD_61025 | JGI IMG/M metagenome (GOLD analysis project Ga0058863, IMG submission 61025) | Switchgrass rhizosphere and bulk soil microbial communities from Kellogg Biological Station, Michigan, USA for expression studies - soil... | ecosystem: Host-associated > Plants > Roots >...
TCGGCGGAAACGGTCGGGGCAATGCGCCGCCTGATTGAGGAAACGCCGATGGAGATGTTCAGGAAACCACTGCAACTCGGGTGGGTACTGGGAACATCGGCCCTGTTTGCGCTGGTCTGTTACGTGGCTACCATGATTTACTTCATGAGAAAGGACTACTGATTATGAAATGGGTCGTTGGTCTCTCGATGATCGCAATCACAATGGGCTGGATGGCGACTGCAACGATCCCGGCCTCGCCAGTATCCATTGATCAAACGAGTTTGAAGTTTTTGCCGCCTGAGACAGTCGGTGTTGCGGTCATCGATGTTGCGGGATTGCTGAATGCGCCGCTGGTACAGGATTCACTAAAGAAAGTACCGCTGCCGCCGAACTTCCAGCAGTTCGTGGATGGAACGGGCATCAACCCTCAAACGGACATTGATAAAGTAACCGTTGCAAAAATCGGCCAGAAGGATGCGATTGTCGTGGTCCAGGGGCGCATCGATAAATTGAAGGTCGAACAGTTCTTGAAAGACAAGGGCAAGCAAGCGGATGCCTACCTCGGTCAAACGATTTACTACGATAACGATTCCGCAATCGCACTGCTCGATAACGTGGTGCTGTTAGGACAAGTGGACGGGGTAAAGAAAGCCCTCGATCAGATTCAACTTCCCGGCTCGTCGCCCCTGCGCAGCGATTTAACGGCAGCGATTCAGACCATTGATGCCGGAAACCAGGTCTGGGCGGTAGGTGAGTTTTCGATAAACGATCTCGGGACTGCGGGCGTTCGCGGCCCGGCTCCAGTCGTGGAGATGCTCAAAGCACTCCAGAGCGGCACATATCAAATGCGCGTCGATACCGACATTCATGCGCGTGCCACGGGTACATTTGCCGACCAGGATAGTGCGAAAAATGTGGCCGACCTCGTTAAGGGCGCGCTCGCAATTGCCAAGCTACAGGTGGCGAAACAGCAACCGGACCTGCTGCACGCTCTGGACGGGATCCAGGTCAGCAACAGCGGCACAACGATAACTATGACGGTTAGCGAATCCGGGGATCTGCTGAAGAAATTACAGGGTGTGAGAACTGCACTGTTGAAGTAACGATAAGAAGCCCTCTCCCTCTGGGAGAGGGCTGAGCGCGGCGTTTTTTGCCGCGCTCAGGTGAGGGAAAGAATCGAGACGTCTCGAACCTTTCCCTCACCTGGCCTTCGGCCATCCTCTCCCGGAGGGAGAGGACCCGCTCGACCGATTGATTTTCTTCTTACCTACCTGCCGCCGCCGCTCATCGAGGCGAGGAAGTCGGCGTTGCTCTTGTTTTTGCCCATCTTGTCCAGCAGAAGCTCCATCGCTTCCACCGTCGAGAGGGGATTGAGAACCTTCCGCAAAATCCAGATTCGGGTCAATTCATCCCTGGCAACAAGCAGTTCTTCCTTCCGCGTTCCGGAACGATTGATATCGATTGCCGGGAACACGCGTTTGTCGACGAGTTTGCGATCCAAGCCGATTTCCATGTTGCCCGTACCTTTGAATTCTTCAAAGATGACGTCATCCATGCGGCTGCCGGTATCGATCAGGGCAGTTGCGATAATGGTCAAACTGCCGCCCTCCTCGATATTGCGGGCGGCGCCGAAGAAGCGTTTCGGACGTTGGAGGGCGTTGGAATCCACACCGCCTGACAGCACCTTTCCGGACGGCGGCACAATCGTGTTGTACGCGCGGGCCAGACGGGTGATGGAGTCGAGCAGGATCACGACGTCTCTCTTGTGTTCCACAAGACGCTTGGCTTTCTCGATCACCATTTCCGCAACCTGGACGTGACGTGAAGCGGGTTCGTCGAACGTCGAGCTGATAACTTCGCCGTTGACGGAGCGCTGCATGTCGGTCACTTCTTCCGGCCGCTCGTCAATCAACAAGACGATCAAGATCACTTCCGGATGATTGGCAGTGATCGAGTTCGCGATCGTCTGCAGCAGCATCGTCTTTCCTGTTCGGGGCGGCGCCACGATCAGGCCGCGCTGCCCTTTGCCGATCGGGGTGAGCAGGTCGAGGACGCGCGCCGAAAGGTTGTCCTTACCGGTGGGCGTCTCGAGCTTCAACCGTTCGTTCGGATAGAGCGGCGTGAGGTTGTCGAAAAAGATCTTATTGCGAGCCTCATCAGGGTGCTCGAAGTTGACGGCTTCGACTTTGATCAGGGCAAAGTAACGTTCTCCGTCTTTCGGAGGACGAACCTGTCCGGATACCGTGTCGCCTGTCCGCAGGTCGAACTTACGGATCTGCGATGGCGAGACGTAGATATCGTCCGGGCCCGGAAGATAGTTATAGTCCGGGGCTCGGAGGAATCCGAATCCGTCTGGCAGGGTCTCGAGAACGCCTTCACTGAAGATGAAGCCGCTCTTTTCGGTTTGCGCCTGCAGGATCTTGAAAATCAGTTCCTGCTTCCGCATACCGGAAGCTCCCTGAATGTTGAGGTCTTTGGCCACCTGCGTCAGAGCGGAAATATTCATTTCCTTCAACTGCGCGATGTCCATGGTGGATGCGCCTTCTGGGCGATCCGGAGCAACGAATTTTTTTGAACTCATAGGTGGGTTTTTCTCACTGTGGGATGTGATCTATAGCAGCACGAATCTTCGTCAGGATTGCGTCCTTTCCAAAACCCGTCACTGCCGAAAACGGAATTATCTCCTTCGTATTTAGTGTTTCGGCGCTTGTACGGAGCGCCTGATTCAACTGGTTGCGCGAAATCTTATCTGTCTTGGTCAAAACAACTGCGTTCGGAATTTGCCGATGATCGAGCCAGCGTTTCATGGTCAGGTCCAATTCGGTCGGGGCCATGCGGGAATCGACAAGCATCAGGGTCAGCTTCAGCGGATGTCGATTCTGCAAGTAGTCCTCGATCATTGTTCCCCATTGCGCTTTAACCACTTTGGGAACCTTTGCGTAACCGTAGCCTGGCAAATCCACAAAATATAAACGCTCATCAATCAGGAAAAAGTTGATTGTCTGCGTCCTGCCTGGAGAAGAACTCGTGCGGGCCAGCCCACGGGCATTGGTCAGCGCATTCAACAAGCTGGATTTGCCGATATTTGATCGGCCACAAAATGCGATCTCAGGTCTCTGATCTCGGGGAAACTCATCCGGCCGAGTTGCACTCTTAACGAATCGGACTGAACTGATTTTCACGACGCGTAGCGCAATCGAGAGGCCGGATACTGCTGCTATTGTATCAGGGTTTCCGCTCTAATTCATGATCGATTCTTGAAGGTCCCCATCCCCGGTAACTGGAGGTTGGAACTGGACCTCGTCCGCACCGGCCAATATCGGCGTCGGCAGTTGCGTCAAGGCGACCTTCAATACTTCGTCCATGTTTTCAACGAGGTTAATGGAGAACTCGTCCCTGATATTTGCCGGTATGTCCGCAAGATCCTTCTGATTGTCCCTGGGAAGGATGATCGTCTTAATACCGGCTCGATGAGCAGCCAGCAGCTTCTCCTTAACTCCCCCGATCGGCAATACCTTTCCCCGAAGCGTGATTTCCCCCGTCATGGCCACATCACATCGGACTGGTATCTTAGTGAGTGCGCTTACCAAAGAGGTCGCCATGGTAATGCCGGCCGACGGACCATCCTTCGGGATTGCGCCCTCCGGAACGTGAATATGGAGATCCAGCCGACGGTAGAAATCTTTGGGAATTCCAAACAATTGAGCCCGGGACCGCACGTAGCTCATGGCGGCCTGGGCAGATTCTTGCATGACGTCGCCGAGTTTGCCGGTTAGCGTCAACTGACCTTTGCCTTCCATCAGCGTGGCTTCAGTTGCCAGAATCTCACCGCCAACTTCGGTCCATGCAAGACCTGTAACGAATCCTACTTCATTTTGTGATTCGTGACGGCTAGAACGGTACTTGGGAATACCAAGGTAGTCAACTATATTTTCCTCGGTGATCTGCACGCCGCTCCTCGACTTATCTTTGACGACCGCACGTGTCACTTTCCTGCATACCGAGGAGATTTCGCGTTCGAGATTTCGAACACCGGCCTCACGCGTGTAATGGCGGATAAGGCTGCGGATCCCGTCATCCGTAAACGAAACGTGCTGACCGTTGAGGCCACTGGAATCGATTTGCTTCGGGACCAGGAAGCGGCGAGCGATCTCTGTTTTTTCGTGTTCTGTGTAACCGGGCAGCCGCAGAGTTTCCATGCGATCCTGCAAGGGCTGCGGAATGGTATGGAGAACGTTAGCTGTGGCAATGAACATGACCTGTGAAAGGTCGTACTCGACGTCAAGGTAATGATCCTGGAAAGTCGAGTTCTGCTCCGGGTCCAGCACTTCGAGCAGGGCGGCAGACGGATCGCCGCGGAAATCCGTGCTCATTTTGTCGACTTCATCGAGCAGGAAAATCGGGTTGATGGTACCGGCCTTCTTCATCATCTGAATGATCTGGCCGGGCAGTGCACCGATGTAGGTTCGGCGATGTCCACGGATCTCCGCTTCGTCGCGCACACCGCCTAGGGCGAGACGTACGAATTTACGCCCCGTAGCCCGGGCGATCGACATGCCTAGCGACGTTTTGCCGACACCCGGCGGACCGACGAAACAAAGAATGGAGCCTTTCGGTTTCTTCACCAGTTGCCGAACTGCCAGAAACTCGAGAATCCGCTCTTTGACTTTCTCCAGACCATAGTGATCTTCGTTCAATACGGTCTCAGCCAAATTGATGTCGCGGATTTCACGGGATCGCTTTTTCCACGGCACCGCGATCAACCAGTCCAGATAATTTCGCGAGACGGTGGATTCCGCGGACATCGGCGGCATCATTTCAAGCCGCTTGATTTCCTGAAGAGCTTTCTCTAAAGCGTCCTTCGGCATGCCGGCGGTTTCGATCTTGCGGCGCAGTTCTTCGATTTCGGACTTTTCGTCCTTCTTACCCAGTTCGCGCTGGATCGCCTTGATCTTTTCGTTGAGGTAATACTCTTTCTGCGCCCGCTCCATCTGTCGCTTCACCCGGTTTTGCACCGAGCGGTCGACATGCAGTTTCTCGATTTCGATATCCAGGATATCCGCCAGGCGTTTGCATCGCTCAACGGGGTTGAAGATCTCGATCAGTTCCTGTTTCTCTTCAATCGAGAGCACGATATGCGCGCATATAGTGTCGGAGAGCCGGCCGATATCATCGACCTTAATCGCCGCGAGGACCTGGTCCGGATTGAGATTTTGACTGAGCTTGACGTACTGCTCGAATTGCTGGCTCAGCCGCGTAGCGACGGATTCGTAAGCGGTGAAGGTCTGGTTTCGGAAGGGTGAGAGCCTCAGGTTCGCCTTCCAATAGCCCTCTTCCTCGTTCAGTTGAAGAATCCGCGCCCGTTCAATTCCCTCGACAAGGACTTTGGTATTGCCGTCGGGCAATTTGAGCGATTGCACAATATTCGAGATTGTCCCGACCTGATAGATCTCATTCGGCTTGGGATTATCGACCGTGGCGTCGTGCTGCGTCGCGAGGAAGATGCGCTTGTCCCCGCGCAGAGCGGATTCCAAGGCTTGCACGGAAGACTCTCGCCCGATAACGAACGGAACCATCATGAAGGGGAAAATAACGACGTCGCGAATGGGAACCATCGGCAACTTCGCCTGTTCGTATTTTTCCTTGGTGCTCATCTTTAGGCCCTTTGTGCCCTTGTGCCTTCGTGTTTAGCACGAAGGCACAAGGCCGCAAAGTTGTTTGGAGTGCTAGCCAGCTTTTTCGAACGGCAGCTGGATTTCTTTCTTCTCGACCATTTCCTTGGTGATGGTGAGGTCGTGATGTTCTTTCTGTTGCGGAAGTTGATACATCAAGTCCAGCATCAGCTCTTCAAGAATGATGCGAAGGCCTCGGGCGCCGACATTGCGCTTGATGGCGTCGATGGCGATCGCCTCCAAGGCATCATCCGCGAATTTGAGCTTCACATTCTCGTACTCAAAGAGGCGCGCGTACTGTTTGACCAACGCATTCTTTGGTCGCGTAAGGATATCCACCAGAGCTTTCTGATCCAGATCGTGCAGCGTTGCAACCACAGGCACGCGGCCGACGAACTCCGGAATCATACCGAATTTGATCAGATCCTCCGGTTCAAGCTGTTCGAGCAGCGCAGAGCGAGGATTCTCGGACTTCACTTTGATCTCGCCCTGGAAGCCCATGGTGCTTCGAACGGCGAGCCTGCGCTCGATCATCTTGTCGAGACCTACAAACGCTCCGCCGCATATAAAGAGGATGTTCGTGGTGTCGACCTGGGTGAACTCCTGATGCGGGTGCTTGCGGCCTCCTTGTGGAGGTACATTGGCTACCGTTCCTTCAAGCATCTTCAGCAATGCCTGTTGAACACCTTCACCGGAGACGTCGCGCGTAATTGACGGATTCTCGTCCTTACGTCCGATCTTGTCGATTTCATCTATATAGATGATGCCGGTCTGGGCACGTTCGATATCGCCGCCCGCATTCTGGATCAGGCGAAGGATGATATTTTCGACATCCTCTCCCACGTAACCGGCTTCAGTCAGCGTCGTCGCATCGACGATAGCAAATGGAACACTCAAAAGACGGGCCAGCGTTTGAGCCAGCAAGGTCTTTCCTGTTCCGGTTGGTCCGATCAGCAGGATGTTTGATTTCTGCAGTTCAATGTCGGACTTCTTGCGGGCCAGTTCAATTCGTTTGTAGTGATTGTAGACTGCGACCGCGAGTTTCTTTTTCGATTTATCCTGGCCAACTACGTACTGATCGAGAAAGCCTTTGATCTCCGGGGGCTTGGGCAGGTGAACGTTCTTGGGAGACGGCTCATAGTTTGAGTCTTCATCGATGATGTCCTGGCAAACTCCAACACACTCATCACAGATAAAAACTGTGGGACCCGCGATCAGTTTACGAACATCATTCTGGCTCTTATTGCAGAATGAGCATCGCAAGACATCGTCGCTATTTTTCTTCAAGGGAGTTCCTCTCTATCTCAAAACGACGCGGGCCAATCGGCTGAAACCCGCGTCTGACAAGGATCTTATCCTCGTTTGGAAATAACCTCGTCGATAATACCATACTCCTTCGACTGGTCTGCCGTCATGATGTAGTCGCGTTCAACGTCCTTTTCGATCCGCTCCAGTGGCTGTCCGGTATGCTGCGCGAGGATTTTGTTCAAAATTGTTCGAATCCGCAATATCTCTCTTGCGTGAATGTCGATGTCCGTTGCCTGCCCCTGCAATCCGCTCATCCAGGGCTGATGAATCAGCACGCGCGAGTGCGGAAGAGAAAAACGTTTCTTAGGTGAACCAGCCGCCAAAAGGACAGCGGCCATACTTGCGGCCTGGCCGACGCATATTGTCGTGACATCGTTCCGAATGAACTGAATGGTGTCGTAGACGGCGAGGCCGGCCGAGATGGAACCGCCCGGGCTGTTGATGTAAAGAGAGATGTCGCGCTCGGGATCTTCGGCTTCCAGAAAGAGCAACTGCGCAGTCACGAGATTCGCAACATTGTCATCGATAGGCGTGCCTATAAAGATGATGCTGTCACGAAGCAGCCGCGAATAGATGTCGTAAGCGCGTTCTCCACGGTTGGTCTGCTCGACCACCATTGGGATCAGCGTGTTTAGTTCCTTGTTCATAGGAGTTATCCAGTTCTTATTACAATTTTTCAACCACTGCACCAATCGGTCAATGGCTAAATGTACTTAAGTCGTTGTGGGTTCGATGCGGGCTTTTTCTTGTAGCAAATCTAATGTCTTCTTATTCCGGATTTGACTCCTGAGCCGTTCAAGGCCCGAATCGCGTGAGAGCACCTCGGACACCTTTTCTTTCGGCCGATTCGTCTCCGTGGCGATCTTTTCGACCTCCGCGTCAAGTTCAGCGTCAGCTACATCGATGTTTTCCTTCTCGGAGATGTAATCGAGAATCAGGGATCCTTTGACGTCCCGGATCGCCTGCTGTTGCTGGTCCTCCCGAATCTTCGCCCAATCCACATCCAACCGCTGAGGGTTGATGCCTTGGCGGGACAGATCCCGGAACAGACGCTGTACCCGGATCTGCAACTGCCGTTCGACAAGAGAGCCCGGGACCTCAAACTCGTTATTGTCTTCCAGCCACTCAAGCATTTTTTCTCGCATCTGTTCCTGCGCATGCTCGCGTTTGTGCTTTTCCAGATCCTGGCGGAATTTGGCTCGGAGTTCCTCGACGGTTTTATATTCACCGAAACGCTGGGCAAACTCATCGTTCAGCTCAGGGATTTCTTTCGTTTTGATTCCTTCCACTTTGACGGTGTATTCCACCGACTTGCCCGCCAGCTTCTTCTCCGGATAGTCGGGGCGGTATTCCACGGTGAATTTCTTTTCCTCCCCAGCGCGGGCGCCGAGAAGGTTTTCGGTGAACTCCTTAACGGTCGTACGTCCGCCGATTTCCGCGACAGCCTTCTGACCCGTCAGCGGCGGCTCGTCGGAATCCGGAATAGTGCCGCTATACGAGATCTCCGCGAAGTCTCCCTCCTGGACAGGCCTGTCTTCATCAACGGGAGCGAGTTCAGCCATATCCTCCTGAAGTTTTTTCACAGCAGCGTCAACCTCACTGTCCTCGACAAGCGCCGACACCTCTGCGACAGGGATTCCTTCATAGTTCGTTACATTCAGATCCGGATATACCTCGAAGCTGGCTTTGAACTTCAGCGGTTTCCCTGACGAATAATCAACCGACTCAAAATGTTCAGTGGTCTGGATGATATCGAGTTTCCGTTCATCGATGGCATCACCGAAGTACTTCGGCATCAAGTGCTGCATCATTTCGGAAACGATTTCGTCACGGAATCGTGTTTTCACGACGGTGAGCGGAGCCTTGCCGGGGCGGAAACCCGGAACGCGCGCTTTACGGGCAAACTGCTGCGCAATGTGCGTGATTTCTGCGTCGACAACCTCGGATGGGATCTCGATATCGATGTTCTTCTTGCACTGACTAAGGTCGATTAAATCTGCTTTCATAGTTGCTATGCGAAAGGGGGGACTCGAACCCCCACGGCGTGAGCCACTAGATCCTAAGTCTAGCGCGTCTGCCA
>Ga0058863_10034404_pt1 | contig 8802 bp, 1 predicted proteins | sample SwirhisoilCB3_FD_61025 | JGI IMG/M metagenome (GOLD analysis project Ga0058863, IMG submission 61025) | Switchgrass rhizosphere and bulk soil microbial communities from Kellogg Biological Station, Michigan, USA for expression studies - soil... | ecosystem: Host-associated > Plants > Roots >...
GCTTGTGAATTAGTGAGTCGAAATGGTTCAGAGGTTTTAAAGTATGCTGCTCCGCATGGAACAGTGTTCTGGAATGGAAAACTTTGGACTAGAACGCGTGAAGATGCTCATGAAAATGCAGCATACGAAGATGCTTTTTCGAATCTTCTTCGTACTCAATTGCTGTCTTATGCTGATTCAGTGGCTAAGGCTGAAGCTGATGCTAAATTAGCTAAAGCTAGGCTTGCTTTGGAAACAGATAAGGTTGAAACTAAAGATGAATTTCATGAACATGAAACCGCTAAGCGTGCCTATGAGAAATCCCGATGGGATTATGAGGAAGCTAAGCGGGTTCAAGATGCGATAAAGTCCAATTTGGATCAAACAATGAGACTTATGGATCATCGTTCTAGATTGGAACAGCAACAACGGCAAAAGATCGAGTTTGAACAGCGTCAGGCTGATCGACTCGGTCGACAAGAACGCGATGCAGAAATGCGTCGTGGAGTTGATTTTGTAAAATCCGACACTCAAGAGTTTCTTGCAGGTGTGGGGTCCCCAGAAACGGGAACTTCCGGTGCATCAGATACTGATGATGAGAATGAGTTTACTCTTGCTACGATAGAATCAGAGATTAAAAGATTACAAGATGAATCGGAGCGTTTAGAAGCTATGGCTCGTCGTTATGTTTCTGAGGAAAGTATAACTCAAATTGCTGATCGGATTGCTCGCGACGTGCAGCGTAGTGGGCAAATAGAAAATCAAGGATTTACGGATTGGGTCAATGCTGCAAAGAATCGTGTTGGAACTGTTAAAGGTAACATCACATCTTATTGGTCCACGGTTGAAACTGATGAAGAGAGGGAGGTTCAAACCATTTCTCAGCGAGTAGGTAAGCGGTTGCGCTCCTGCTGTACTGAATGTGGTTCCTTCTTTAATCGGTGGAAATACTGGCTTGTTGCATTTCTTGCAATTTGCATGTTTATGGTGCTAATTGTGTTTGTGCATACCAGGCAAACGGCTAAAAAGATTCGGCAGAGGTTGAAACTCCTTGCCAAAGAGAAAGCTGAAAATGTATCAGAGAAAGTTTCTGCTCTTAAGCGAAAAATTCGGAAGAAATCTACGCAAGTGAATGCCCAAGGTACCTTCTTCGTTGCTCAGAGTGCTAAACCAATCTTGATTCACCCAGAGAGTGTTCCTCCTGACGTGATGGGTTGGGCGCAAGAACGAGGAAAGGTAGATGAGGTAAAGCATGTTTATGCAAGTCTTCCAAAGGAACTTACTGTTGTTATGTTTATAGCGAAAACTCCTACGCGAGGTTACACAGCCTCCGTCGAGAATAAGAAGGTGGTAGATACTCCAGTGTTGGTGAAACAAGGAGTGGCCGCTTTTATTTCTTCTTATGCGTTTGATCCGGCTAACATACACAAGGATAACCCTGAACATGGGATTACACGTATATGGACAAGTCTTGGAAAGGGATCGGTCTCTGAGGAGATACGTTCCCCTGAACAGTTGCGCGATTGGGTTGCAGCTCATGCACCCGATGATGAAGCGCGTCAGAAAATTTGGATAATGACTCGTGGACGAAAGGTTCCTATTGAAGCTGAAATCTTCTACAAACCTACAGTTGATGATGACATTAAGATATCTGGTGTTGGACATGACTTTGAGTTTACTCAGCAGTCTGTTCGAAAGGTTGTTCCTAGACCTCCAGTTATTAAAGAATGGATGAAGCAGAACGATGATAAGCGTACTGCTTTGTTTGTCAACCGCCCAAGCGATTATGCTGATCGTAAAAAACAATATGAAGCGACTAAAAAGTCGATTGAAAACCTTGAAAAGAAAAATCGAGCATATTTAAAGGCTTTGGGTGATGGTTTGAAGAAGGAAAAACCTGAAATTTTTGCTTCTCAATCTGAGTCCTCTGTCGTTTTCCGAAATTCCTTGCAAAAGGTTGCTGATGCTCCTGTGATCAACTATCAGGCTGCTCATAGTACTGTGGATGCCTCCAATTTTAAATCAGTTGTTGAAAAGATTGAAAAAGATTTAGATATTTATGCTGATAAAATTGGGTTGCCTAAGGTTGAGGTTCCTGTTCCTGTGAAGGGCGGAACTTCAAATCCCAGACGAAGAGTTGCTGCACTGGTTGCGCAGGCGGCTGGTCAGATGCCTCTTGAGGATATTCATGACAGAATGCTTTCCTTACTTGAAGGATCCAAATATTTGGTTAATAAGGTTGCATTATCAAAACCTACGTTTGATACAGTTGAGCCTTCAATATTGTATCAGTCTTTAACTAGCTCACTTAGTTCCCTTTTTCCCGATGTAAATGGAGTTGTGAAGCAGGCTTTACCGTCTGCTCAGTGGGCTTATCGTGTGATGAACATCGGCTCTGCTAAAGATAAAAAGCAGGCACATGCACTAGTGATTTATAATGTGATAGTGATGTGCAAGCATTTTATAGAATGGGCGTATGATAAGGAGACGAAAACTTGTCGCGCCTATATTTGGGGAGATGGTACACTTGGTGGTGTCTTTGAGTGGGATCCGAATCCCAATTCTGCCCGTGTTAAAAGTGGTGAGTTGAATACTCACTTCCAATTTCATGAGGATGGAATAGTGGTTCCCTTACCCGCGTTCCTTGGTGGTATTCCTCACTACAAGCCTGTGGTGATGAAAGAGAATACATCAGTTTGGGCTACGGTCCAAACGAAGGATGACAATGGCCGGAATCTTGTATTTCGTACCTTTGTATATCGCACTGGTAACACATTATCGTATATTTCTGATAATCAAAATGGAATGTGTATGAGTGCTATATCGGATGCTGCCTCGTGTCAGTCGTTGTTCGGTGCCCATTATGGTGCCGTCTACGGAACTCTTTTTTGTCAGGGTTTTGCATTTACTAATGAAAACCTGGCCCTGATTAAAGATTTCTCGGATCGACATGGATTTCGAAAACAGGGTTTTCATATGCCGCAGTTCGGTATTGAGGTGACTTCACCCCTTACTGTTTATAAGGCGTTAGGTGCTACCCTAACTGCGGCTAAACCTAAAGCATCAATACAATTGGAAAAACGCCAGTTACCAGATGGAATGAAACACACTGACATTGAGGCTCAAGCTAATCCCTTGGAGGCTTCAACTTGTGTGTTGACTGATGTGGAGCAGATGGTTGAACCCCTCACTCCTCATATGTCTGAAACTGACGTTAAACGTATGTCAAAATACGTTGGTATGTCCACTGCCGCTCAACATATAAAGACCAATCTGAAGCCAGATGGTCTTTTTCAGCGGTGGTGCAGTCAGTCGAGATACGCCAAACGTTCTGATTATTTGCCTGCAGTTCAATCTGTTAGTGCTTTTATTAAACAATTGGCGGAGATGCATAAGGAATCCCCTGATGGATTCCCGGACGTGGAGAGATTTCCACGGTTCGATGGAACAGCTGAAGAAATTATGGCTGCGGAGATGATTTTGCATGAGGATAATGTGGCTGCTGGTCTAACCTATGGTTCTATACCGCTTGAACAAGCTATATTTGGAAATAGGGAGGGATTAGCGCCCATGGATACCTCGACTTCAACAGGGTTTGGTCTTACCCTTGTTTTCAGGAAACTGAAACCTTGGATTGAGAAGGAGTACCCTGCACTTGCCTACTTATGTTACTTGGATTGGGAACTTTTGAAAGCCAGGCGTCCAATCGCCTGGGGGCCAAATGGTTCTCCTAAAGATGAAATGCTCCAAGTTTCAAAAGTAATGATTGGAAAAACGCGCTTGATGAATCCTGATCAGAAAATTCTTGTTATTCGTGCTCGTCGTCTCTTTGGTGCTCTTTTGACTAAAGTGGCTAATATTGACACAACGATTGACAATACTTTCTTTACCGGTGGTTTCTCGATCTTCCGTCTGATGTGGCATCATTTGATGCAGAAAGTTTCACGAAATTTTACAGTGATACCAGACGATAAAGATGTTGAACGCTGGGATAAACGAAAGTATGAGTATTTTCATTATTGGGATGCCATCCAACTTATGTTATTGGCGGATGAGGATGAACTCAAACAAATGATCTTTGACCATTTTGATGGCTCTGTGCAATCAATGTGGTTTTTAGGATGTTTGGGAATTTTTGTCTATGTGGACCGAGGGTTTGCTTCCGGAAAACTAGAAACTTATTTGTTTAATTGTTTTGGGCAATCACGAATTGATATTCAAGCTTTTATTAGAGCAATGCCTAAAATTTATTGGACTTACGCTGATTACAAAGCCGCTGCGATTCTTAAAGCTGCGGGTGATGATACTCTTGCTTCACGATTGGCTATACAGGGGCAACCCTTTACAGCCAAAATGAATGAACAAATGTATAATCTTTTTGGATGGACATGCGCGTATAATCGGGAAGGGAACGTTCCCGCAACCAAAATTGAAGATGTGTTTTTTATGGGGCATCGTTCCATAGTTGTGCCCTATGAAGACACTTTTGTGTTACTTCCAGCTCTTCCAGAGGGCAAGGTTCGTGCGATAGTTGAATATCGAAAGCGTGAGGATTCCTCCGATCTCGATTCTATTCAAGCGGCCTATGCCTGTATGGTCAAAGCCTTCCCATTTCGCTGGTCTGGGAAAGAGGCTGAACAGGAAGTATATCGACTAGCTAACACTTACTTCAGAGATGCAAAAGAAATGGTTCTCAAAACTTCGGTTTTAGGAGCCCAAAAAGAAGTAGTGGATTTTATAAAGTGCATCCCTGGTGAAAGCTCATGTTATGAACTTTATTTTGGTGGTATGTACCATTTCATTATGTACCGTGAGGGTATGAGAGTGGTGAATAAATATCTCCAATCTAAGTTCTTACAGCAGTCGGATGATGACTACAAATATTTTGATGGGCCTGGACAGGATTCCTGTTCGGATTATCGTAAAGATATTGCCCCGTATATTGTGGCACCCCCTGGCACTGGTAAGAGTTATTTAGCCAGTAGGTATCCAGTGTATATGGATATCGATGATGTTGTGCCTTCTGATCTTTTTGGTTTAGAGGGTAGTCTGCGGGCCCAAAAGGCTGCGGAATACTCCCAAAAAGCTCTTCAGTTGGCTATTCAAAATCGGAAAATCCTGTTAAGTTGGGACTATATACCTGGAAAACCTCCGATAGGAGTTTGGGTTCGCCCCAGTGTTTGGTATGAAAGCCAAATGCGGGACCGGGATGAACCTCTTACTCAATGGGCAGAAAATTGTAAGTTCATAGCTGTGCAAAATGGATATCCCATTATGAGCACAATTGAGCTTGAAAATATTGCCCAATTTCTTTAATACGACGTTGAGAATTCTTCTCAACGAAAACTTGGATCCAAGCCGAAAGGCAAAGATCCTAAACGCAGTCTTGAACAAAAGGCTGCTGCTCTTCAAGCTCGCGCAAGCGAGCTTCAAAGTCAAGCCGCAAAAATTAGGTCTGGCACAACGGCTGTGTCACAATCTGGGGGTAAAACCTCGGATAAGGAGATCTGGCGAAGTATGCGTAATAAACATCCTTCCCAGTGGACTTCGGACGAAATGAAGTTTGCAGCGAGTTACTTCCCTCGGAAGGACGCACGCATGTGGGAGAAATCCCGTCAAAAAGCGCAAGCTGCTCACACCCAGAAGGCTAATAAGTTTCTGGGTCCTTTAAAAGGCCATATCGATCAAGCCCTTATCTCCAGAGGACGCTCGCCTTTACCGGCGACCGTTCCTCGAAAGGCCCGATCAAAGAAAATCGATCGAAAGCCGTCTTCGACTATTGATCGTGTACCTCTAGACAAAATGATCCATGAGATGCTTACTGAGAATAAAAAGAAGATGGATGAGCATACCAGGAAGCTGGATACTCTTCATAGAAACGTTTCAAAGGTTGAAAAACTTGAGAAAACTTTAAAAACGCTTACTCTTGATCCCATGCAGTGGGAGAAGACAGCGCAGAAAAAGTCTTTGAAACGTGTCGGTTCTCCTTTACCATCAACGCAGAGGTTGATGGAATCTCATTTGGCACCACACATAGATGCGAATTTGTCTGGAGTTATGATGATGAGAAATGCAGGAAGGATGACAAAACGACATGATCGTGGTGACTTCTGTACTGTGGATGCTTATGCCAGCATCGGTGCATTCAGCGTTCCCGCTGATGCCGATGTAGGTTCAGTTGTTTTCCAACAGTTGTTTTGTCCATCCTTGTTTCTCAAAACAGAATTTTATCTTGACTCTCTTCAGTTTGAGAAGTGGCGTGTGAAATCTGCCATAATGACTATACAGCCCTTAGTGAGTACGCTTGCTAATGGGGCGTTTGTAGGCTTTTTCCACACTGATCCAGATGATGAGCCTGGTACCTATACGGGAGTTCCTGCGGGATACTCTCATAAAGGTGCTGTGACTTTTAATTCTGGCGTTGTCGCTGAAATACGATACCCGGAGACTACCGGTTGGTTGTATACCGACATTGCTTCTTCACCTGAAAAGAGGACCTCAGATGCTGGCTACATGGTTGTTTCTTACATGGGTGGAATCACTGATTCTGCTATGTTTGATACTGTCTTGTGGCAGGTGGGGTTGGAAGCTGTTCTCGAGTTTTCGAACAGGAGAATAACTTCTGACTCTGATCTGCCCTTTGCCGAAGTCGTTGCTGGTGATCCTGGCGTGTTTCTAGGGGAGAAAGACCCCAGAATAGGCGCCCAACCACATGATTCTCTTTTTGAGGATGGTGCTATTGAATATTCTAGAAATATAGTGGTTGACATCAACGAGTTAGGGGATATTGCCATTAATTTGGCACAATTTTATGGAAGCCAGTTTTTCTGTGGCTTAGATCTTGACATCTCATCTTCAGATGCTGTTGCTCAGTTGGGTGATGTTATTCAAGCATTGACCGCGTTTACGGTTGTTGAGGAGGAAACTGGATTCATTACGGTGGATCCTACTGCTCACCAAATATTTTCGTGGTCTGCTATTATAGCGCCTACCCTTTTGGCAGCGACCGGAATCATGTCTTTTTCGCTAGCTCAGGCGGGAACTGCGGTATTGATCAATGCTGTGAAGCTGTTCATTTCCGTTCTTCCCGAGGAAGTCGAAACTCTCGACGATGCGAAACGAGTTCTTCCGAACCTTTGTAGGGTTCGGGGAAAACACATGGCTCCGAAGATGCCAGAGCATTTGCGTTTGATGCAAATGAGACAGTTGGTCAAGTCGCAAGGGGATTGCTTTGAACGAAATCGAAAGAAAAATGAAAAGCTACCTATGTACTTGACCATTCCTGAAAAATCCGACGTGAAATCTATCACAGACATACCCCTTTCGGATGCTGTGGTTTGCGCTTTGTATGCGTGGAAGGAAACTCCCACGGTCATACCTGATTTGTCGGGCACATATTTATGTGCAACCCCTGGAATTGGTTACACCATGGCGGATTACAACTTTAAAATAACTCAGGTGACTTCTACTCGCTGGGGTTTTACTGTTGCTAGTGACACAGCCAATTCACCGATGTCTGCTCTAACGATTGTCGTGGAGTACTGGTGGAATGAAGCTGCGAGTTACGATAGCCATATTGTTTCTTCAAATTCATCGAACATGAGTCTCGTATATCGAGATGCGAGTCCCTTTACTCTATCGACTAGGGTTGAGTACTGGGAGTTTTATCCCGTTGATTCGGAAGCAACTAGATTTGCTCCTGGAGATTACTGGATTGATTTGACTCTGTTTAATGACATCTCTGGAACTCGCACTTTGGAGTTGCTCAATATTGAGATGATTGCCTGGGGTGTCGAAGGACCTCATTTGCTAAAAACTGGTCAGCATATGCTTAAGCGTAAAGTGCAAAATAAGATGAAGTTGCTAAAAGAGCTTCATGAAAAAGAAATTTCTAACATTGTTAATGTTGAGTACGCTTTAGCCATGACTGATAAAGATAAGATGAATTGCGGTGATGACCTTATTGGTATTCCTCAGAAAAATGATATAATTTGTGCCGCTGAGGTCACACTTGCAGACGATACTGTTCCCAATTTTATTGATCTTCCACCTGCCTTTCAGTTCTATCCGTTCTCTGGCTCTTATGCCTCTTTGTATAGTCGTTTGCATGATGCTATCATGACGGTGGACGTTACTGGACAGAACATAGTTTTTAATCTTACGGATACTGTCCCGCCGATTGGTAGGGTGATTGTTCTTTTCCGCACTGATTTTACCAGTACGGCGAGCTTTACTCCCACTTTCACTGTTACAAAAGTTGTTGGGCCCTCTGGGGTGACAACCCGCTGGTATGGGCGAGATGCTACATTTGGAATTGAGAGTGCGAGCTACACCAAGATCTGGGAAATTGCTCCTGTAATAGGAGTAGATGGAATAAATCAAATTCTTAGTGGTGGTTCTTACATCTATAAAGTTTCCTTCTTGAACAATTCAGCTGGAACAACAAATATAACGCATATGTCTTGCAAGGTGCTCTTTTGGCCTGTTGGAAATTATGTGGCACCTGAATTGCCTGATTTGTCGGAAGAAGTTCAATCTTCACTGACTAAAGAAGAAGAGGAAATGCTAAGAAAGTATCGTAAAGATCTTCGAAACAATAAAAAGAGAAGAACCTGTTCTCTTGCCAAATCCAGCCTGGATTTGTAGAGCTTCGCTCCAAACACGGGTATTGGTCCTTGCTGAGAAAAGTGGTTTATCCTTCGGGACATTTACACTTTGCTCCAATTAGCAAGAGTTGGTTTCTAGTGCATACACGAGATAGGAACCAGTTGGTTGCAAATCCAACTGGCAACCCTACTCGCACTAGTAGTTACCAAATGACTT
>Ga0058863_11866406_pt1 | contig 8780 bp, 9 predicted proteins | sample SwirhisoilCB3_FD_61025 | JGI IMG/M metagenome (GOLD analysis project Ga0058863, IMG submission 61025) | Switchgrass rhizosphere and bulk soil microbial communities from Kellogg Biological Station, Michigan, USA for expression studies - soil... | ecosystem: Host-associated > Plants > Roots >...
TCAAGACTTATTGGGGCCGCTATGCGGCATCTACTAGCCTTCAATGACGGGGAAGATATCGACCCTGAGAGCGGACTTTCACACTTGGCCCATCTAGGCTGTTGTGTCTTGTTTCTCTTGGAGCAGGAAGCAAAGGGCACAGGATTGGATGATAGATATAAACCCGCAACCGGAAAGTAAACATGAAGTGTACAGAGAGTACGAGGACGACGCACCAGAGTCGACATTCTACGTAGAAAAGCGTACTGATTTCATATACGAGGTGAAGTTCTTCCCTGACTTTGCTTTAGTGAGATTGGCTATGCCGGACCATCAACCACCGGTACAACGCGTAGACCTCGTAACATTCTCTGACCTTTTTGACGAATACTGTGGTGACTCCAATGAGTTGCGTAAGCTCTTGTTTGGAAGTGCTGCGAGTCACCTGTTGATTAAGAAAGACTATAAAAATGACGGGGATGGATAGGTACGACGATAAAAGAAAACGAGCCATGCGGCGTCGTAACCACGTAGCTCGTGACCTTGCTAACAGCAAGTACCATCAGCGTGTCAAGAAAGGTAAGATAGACTTGCCTCCTGATGTTGAGGAATATTTTTCAGATGAGGAATTTTAAATGGGTATATTTTCTAGTGTTACTGGATTTAATCCTTACGTTGCTATTGCGGGAATTGCTGCTGTCGTTGCGGTTGCCGGTACTATAGGATACCAGAACCACCAAATCCACAGTTATCATACACAGTATCTAACTGATGAAAAGACCATTGCAATCCTACAGGACCGTATGGCACAAGCCACTGCTGAAGCTCGGTTGCGTCAGTCAAACACTACACCTGTTATTAAAGATGTAGTAGAGGCTCCTACTCCACCTGTAATCAAGATTATTCAGAGCGCTCCTATTCCTAAGGATTGTACTACCCCTGCTCTTGATATTCTAAGGAACAACACATGAAGAAACTAATCCTACTTGCGGGGCTTGCACTAAGTATCGCTGCTTGTCACGAACATCCGCAGACACCTAGTATGTCGTATGTCTACTGTGTAACTCCCGACCAGTATGCAGCCCTTGTAAAAGCAGAACCCGCCAAAGTCGGCGGGACTCTGACGGGCGATGCTCGTAAGGATGTTAAGATTGAAGGCGAGAGCAATGTTCTTCTAAGGGCTTATGCTGACGGCCTTCTCAAGGTTATTGGGAGTTGTACTCAGTAACTAAGCGTCCCACTTTCCGGTACAAAGGCCGGTATCAGCGAGGTCATAGTCTACTGTGTCTTCGTTGGTACCGGCATTATTTACAGCTAATACTGTACCATCCATAGTGGCCACCGGACCGCCAGAGGTTCCTTCAGCAATAGCACCGTTGTAGTATCTCATACCGACTGCGTTTAAGAAACCAGGAACATCGTTGGGCTTAGTGTCAAACTTATTGGTCGCTTGGATTACATTGTTTCTTAGGATGGGATTAAAGAAATCCTTAAGGCCAGCTGCGGACCAACCATATGAAATGTAATAATCTCCCGGTGTTGGTCGTTGACATGAGTACTTAATGTAAGGGCCGTTTGCATCAATATTACCTGTAAATAGTGCAAAGTCATGGCGCTTATCTGTCTTGTAAGCTTTGACAGGTTTATTAGCAGTCGCGTCAAAACAGTGTGTGCCTTCAGTTACATGATTCGCTGTAGCAAGAACACCTTTGGCAATAACAAAAGCCGTACCTTGATAAATACCACCAGAATAAGCACAGTAAATGGTATGAATATCAGAAAGGTTTATAGCTGCAGAAGGGGTGGCGAACGGAGTAGGCGCAGTAATTACAGTAACTAAGGCAATAACACCAAACACTAAGGTACTCCTAACTTTCATACAGGGCTGCTTCGGCGGCCCTTCTTGTTACTAGACCGGGTTCAACTTTACCGTTGTCGTATTTCCACTTAGAGAACTCAGCAGCGGCTAATGTATACTCACCTGCGAGGTGGTATTTAAGGAGAGTAGAATGAAGGAATTGGATAGGGCCGACATTGAATACAAAATCCACAAGAGCATCAAATTGCCCTTGGGTGCAATGGGGTACGTGACTATTGACGAAGGAGGCTGCGTATTGCATATCATGTTCGAGAAGCGTCTCGGCGAGTCCGGGTGTTATAATCTCGTTTTCACGAACCCCGGCAGTGTGACCATAACCTATAGTCAAGACACCGCCTGTATCTCGGTAAGCTTTCAGCCTACACCCTTCAGACTCTCTAGTTAGTTTATAGCAGTTATCACTTGGTTGCATTTGGGGTATAATCCGGCATGAGGACAGCAATAGCTCCGCACACTACGGAACCGATGATAAGTTCTTTGTAGAAGGCAGCACCCGCAGCAAAGGCGGCAGCCATGCCGGCCCAAGTGCTGGCTTCAAGCAGACGGTTCTTAAAGTAAACTAAAGTCTTCATTAACGTACTCCAAACAAGTGAAACAACTTAACGGCAATCCCGACAACACCTGTACCGAACAGAATACTAGCTAGCCAGAACGCTCCTGCTCCTTTGTTCTTAAGGGTCAGCAGACTGTCTAGCTTGTCTTCAATCCTAGCCATACGTTCATCGAGTTCTTTTACACGCTCTTCCATGCGGGCAATCCTTTCACCATACGCGCTCATGCTACACTCCCCACAATTGAGCTTTGGCTTGGGCACGAGCATTACGCATAGTCTCTTTAACAAACTTCATCTTGTCTTCAGCAGACATGCCTGAAAGATTGTTACCTGCCATTGCTTGTCTAAAGAGTTGTCCAGACAGAGCTTGGTATTTTTGATAACCCTGTTCAGAGAGTTTAACTGCCTGACCATTTAGATGAATATTTTTGGCAGCAGGAGTCACTACTGATTTAGACGTGCTCGCATTGACTGCATCAAGTGTGTTAATGGTCTGGTCATTACTAATAGTTCTAGTAGGGAAGGGATTGACTAGACGAGAAGCACCGCCTTCATAGTGTTCAGTTCTGCCATAAACATCATGCTTAGCAGGTAGTGTCTGAGACTCCCCTACCAGACCAGCTTTGATATTATCTAGGAGTGGATTCCCTTTGGTATCACGTACAGTAGGATCAACAACAGCTTCATTGACTGACTGTTCAATACCAGGGATGAAGCTACGAACGCTTCTTCCAACAAAGTCAGCCAGTTTATCAGAACTACCTGAACTCATTGTATCTGCAAAGTTAGCCACACCTTCTAGATAGTGAGAGTGCAACAGACCAGCACCGGCACCGATGAACATGCCTTCAATAGTCTTCATATAATCTTTGCCATTACCAGTTTCTTGATATCGCTCAGTCGCTGTAGCGGCAGCAGACAACAATGACGAAAACGGAAGACGATCATAAGATACCCACTTGCCGTTGATCTTGATGCTGTCGCCCTGATGATTAGCCAGCCATTGTGCTTTCTTAGCAGGATCACCCGGACCTTGGCCTGTGATGTTACCATTCAGAACCTGACTGACTGCGTAGGAAGCTAATCCCGCACCAACCAACTGACGGCTGATTGCCACAGCTTTACCTGTAGGGCTCTGGGCGAAATCCTGTCTGGTTAGTCTGTCAGTAAAACTTAAACCCGGTGTCATTCTAACTGAGTACATAAACAAGCGGTCAGCGATGTTGACAAACGGAAGAACGATGGTAGCAGGAAGAGCGATGATAGGATTCTTGTTATTGACTGCGGCTTTGAACAAACGACCCAACGGAGTAGGTGCGTCCTGCAACCTAGCAAACTTACCATAGTCTTCGATGATCTTTTGCTCTGCGGGAGTAGCGTTCTTGACTAGCTCGTTAACCCTTGCAGTGAACTTGTCTCCACGAAAGCCTTCATTATAGGCACGTTGAGCAGCATCGCTGTAAGCCTTAGCAGACCTACCGAGTGTACCAAAGAACTCGTCAGTGCTTGCAATAAGCTTAGACGGGAATCCAAGGGGGCCAGGAAGATTGACCCTGCTTTGGATTAACGAAGCCTTGTCAGTTGGAATGCCCTGTCGCCAAGCTTGTTTGAGATTGGCTGGAAGATCATTAAACCCTTTGAGCCAGCCACGCTCCCACGATACCATAGCACGAGGTTCCATAGGCATAGTAGCAAGTGCAGAGACACTATGAACCAGAGCTTCAGTAAGGTGTGACACACTAACGCTAGCAAAGATGCCGATAGGAGTGCTAAGACGCGACAGCAGTGAGATACCATAGTAAGCTGACTTAACATACTCAAGCCAACCGGGCTTCATTGCGTCAGCAGCGATATCACCTGCTTGTTCAGGCATAGCGTTAATCTTATCAACAAGCTTGTTCAGTGAGGCATCGTCAAGACTAGTACCATTCAGAAGTTTGGATAGTTCGGAGTTGCCGCCCATGTAGATGCGCCTAGCAGACATGCTTCGACCGAGCTGCTTAGCAATTGCGTTATCTAGGGTCGTAGCCCTACCAGACATTTCAATAGCGTTCTTCAGGGTTGCAGTCTGAGCAGGAGTTCTATTATCCTCGTCAGGAAAAGACTTAGCAAGGTCTACAACGTTCTGTTTACCAGCAGCACTCAGAGCACGAACAGCAGTCTGATAAGCTGATAGCTCATCGGGCGCAACCTTATGAAAACCACTAAGAATATTATCAGCGCCATGCCTGTCGATGTAGGACATAGCCTTGACTTTATTCTCTTCATGTGTTTCAATGTCTGTGTTAGCAGGAAGAAGCTGGTCTTTGATTAGCTGCTTAGCATCTTGGCTGATCTTGATACGATTGAGGTTTACAGAGTCGGCGTACTTCTCACCTTCAGGTTCATCAGACGGAGGCTCTTCACCACCACCAAAGTCTCCACCCATACCGGTTCCACCACCGCGTCCACCAGACGGAGGGCCGCCACCTTCATTGTCAGACGGAGGTTCTTGTGAAATAGGTTCATCAGTAGGGGTGTTTTCGTTAGCTGGTTCAACTTCAAAAGGCTCCTGTCCAAGGAACTTATCAGAACCTCTAGGAGTCAACTCATCAATAGCTTCTTTATTGCCTGTGCCTTCCTCAGCCATTTCACCTTGGATTTGGTTCCATAGATCAACAGCCTTCTGAGCCTTATAGTACAAAGGGTGGTTGTCGGGCAGAGACTGAAGAATCTCTCTGGCTCCTTGATTATAACGGTCTGCTTCTTCTGGTGTTATGTCTGTTTCACCTGTGTCGTGCAAATCCTGAATAATAGAATGAGCTTCGCCCAAGTGACTGTCGATTAGATTACTAAGAGCTACGGCATTGATCGGGATATCACTTGAAGTTGGTTCTTCTTCCGGCTTCTCGCCAATCTCATTGATGATCTGCTTATCAAAAGCGGAGTCCAAATCGTCAGGAGCCATGCTCGCAACGTCACCGCCAGTACTGCCACCCATCATCGGATTGCCGCCATAAATGTGCTGCATACCGTTGTTGACGTACTTCTGAGTCTCTTCAGGGGCGTGATCAAGCCAAGAGTCTCCGTACTTCTCAATCGCGTGATCTAAGTGTCCATCACCCCAATCATAGGCTGCAAGGGCTTTCGACATATCGCCGTCATACTTCTTAAGGAAGGCTCCGTACAAATCCTTGCCTACACGTACAGAGTCCTCGACAGACCCGTTCCAAGGTTTGATACCATGTCCGGGGTTAAGAAGGGTTTCAGGCATGACCTGAGCAGGACCATAAGCACCAGACGTGAGATTAGTCTTAGGAGCTTCTAGTGTGCCTCCGCCTTCATTCTTTAGAATAGCTTGGAAGCCTTGTTCGAACTCAGGATGTACTGCTTCAGCATGAACGGGAGCACGAGCAAAGGGCACAGCACCACCAGCTAGTGAGGCCAGGGTTTGTTCTAGTTCATTGCCACCAGCTTTCTGTGTAGCATATCCCGCAGCAGCGCTAGTAACACCGCTTGCAATAGCTCTACCAGCCATGCCTTCAGGAGCAGCAGGAGCGAATAGCAGTCCACCACCTAGTCCCTGTCCCAGAGCGTTGACGGTTTCTTCAAACTCATTCTTAGGAGTAGGCGTCTGACCCTTGGTATAATCATTCTCAGCAGCAGAAAAGGACTTGTTAACAGCCTGTGAGACAGCACCAAATCCCGGAAGCTTAGCAGGGCCGCCAGTTACAGTAGTAGGAACAGCGCCATTAGTTACGATAGCGGGGGCGTCATTAAGCACATCGCCTACAAATCCAATAGCACTAGGAAGGGCATGTAGGGCACCTTCACCTAGAGTTGCTATGGTATGCTCAAAGTCACTCATTCCTGAAGACGCAGCAGGAGCAGCAGACGGTTTAGCGCCTGGGATTGCAGAGAGCATTTCATCAAGATCAGACATTATTGTGAGAAGTCACCTGAGTTGTCCTGACCAACAGGAGCGGACCCCAGAACACCTGGAAGAGTGTAGACAGGAGTGGCATTGATACGGTTCTTACCGATTACCTTGTTCACCTTATAAAGTTTCCACGAACCGTTAAGGTCCATCTTAGCGGCTGCGGTTCCGTCCTTGGAGAGATAAGCAACACCGGGCTTGGGCATACCATTAGTATCCTTACCGAACTCACCATTAAGGAAGCCTCCATACAACCAAGGAATCCTAGCAGCTCCGCCCAGAACCTTCTGGTACATAGTGGACTTCTGAGCGAATGTTCCTTGATCGTTCTTAGCTGCTTCCATTAGAACCCTGGCACGTTCAGTGTTACTGTTGGCTAGTTCAATGGCTACACTAGTGGTTCTTAGATTGATTTCTTGCTGTTGAGCCGCATCTTCGCGACCTTCGCGCTGTTCCTCAAGAGCAATCCTGGCTTGGTCAGGTGCACTGAAGCCCATTGAAGCAACAGTCTGCGCTGCTTGTGGATCGAACGTTTGAGGAAGCATTTGATCGATTTCATCCTGAGGCACGTTAGCTTTCTGAAGCGTGGTTTCCATCAAGGGACGAAGATGCTCATACATCTGAGACGGGTCTTTACCATTAGCAATCATCTGTCCAATTGGGCTCTGTGAACCGAACATAGCGGACACCGTACCAATAGCGGACTTCTGCGCCTCATCCTGCCGCATCTGACCGTACTGCTTATAGAACTGGCTTTGGGTCATAGTTGAAAGCATCTGGATAGGTGTCATTGGATTGACGCCAGGGATACGTTCCATACGAGCCAACGCTAGGTCAGGATTAAGCTGACCATTCTGAATACTGTGTTCTAGGGCATCGCGCTCATTGGCCTGAACAGTACGGTTCCTAAACCTATCGCCCAAGAAGAAGTCTCCGATTTTAGCTAGAGTACCTTCTTGGTGCGGAGGCGTCCAAGCATCACCAGTTACTGTAATAGGCTGAGATTGATCGGGCGCACCAACACTAGCTGCTTGGGTTTGCGGAGCAGCCTGAGAATAGTCAGGAGCATAGGGATTATTAATAGCGGGGTTAGTCATGTTATTAATAAGTGGAGCAGTCTGGGGGTTCTGTCCAAGAAGGTCCATCAATGACAGATTAGGAGCCTGAGGTAGGTTACCTGCTTGCATACTAGAAATAGCCGAAGACGGTAGCGGAACTTTAGTGAAGTCCACATTAGGTAGGTTCGGCATATTAGGCATAGACGACATACCTACTGCGTTTGATGCAGCACCAGTAGCAGCAGAAACGCCCTTGCCTACATCACCAGCAGCGTTTTGTAGAAAATCAGCAACAGCGCCCATGATTAACCTCCTCCCGGCGATACTTTAGCGAATGCCGCCAGGTCAGGCAGTAGACCATTTTTCTGGCTACCACTGCCACTACCCTTCGACGTAGAGTTCGAAGTCAGACTAGAGCTGCCTGAAGACGTGCCGCTACCATATCCGAAGTTCTGCGAACCAGAGTTGCCGACAGACTGAGTGACGTTGCCAGCACCAGTGAGAGCACTAGCTCCACCAAGACCAAGCTTAGCGTAGTCAGAAAGGTGGCCAAGGTAATCATTGAGATAAGTACTGCCGAGGTTCTGTCCGAACTGTGTCAGTGCTTTACCAGTGGCTCCACTATCAAACGTGCCATTAGCTGCAGACGCACCAGACAAAGCCTGTTGACCCTGATTAAGAAGGAACTGTTCGCCTGCTGAATTAGCAAAGGTGTTCAATGCTGATGTAGGATTGGGGGCACTGCCCGGATTAGGGACAACGGTTCCAGCAGTCTGAGGAACGAAGACCTCAGGACCTTTCTCACCAACTAGAGTAGGTTGGGCACCGGGGATTGGTCCGCCGTCAGCCTTCGAATAGAGATAGGATAACGGTCCCATACCTGTGCGAGCTATACCACTGCCGACACCATCGCCATTAGTGCTATACCCCGTCGTAGGAATGTGCAGACCAACGGGAGAAATTTCAGGACTAGGCGGCACAGGAGTCTGACTGACCACAGGCGCAGTCTGCGGAGCCGGAGCACTTGCCGGTGTTTGCGACGGAGAATACGGCGAGCTATTAAAGAGACTATTAACCAAGCTGCTTCCACTGTTCGGGTTAGCCGGGGTAGGCGGCAACGGACTAGGAGCAGGGGTATTGTAGGAGAAGTTAGACGGCGGCAAGCCAAGCAGAGCACCCATCATATCACCAGCCTGCGTCAAGTAGCCAAGACTAGGCGTCATTGCTGCAGAGATAGGACCGTAAGCCTGGTTGTTAGCGCCGGAGACGGAAGTAGAAGTACTATCTGACCCCGTTACATTGGAGTTCTGAGATTGGTTCTGAGAGTTTGAAATCTCATTCGAAGAGCTAGAGTTCTTCTGGTTATTTGAACCACCCCCGAAGAGGAAGTTACCG
>Ga0058863_10003222_pt1 | contig 8735 bp, 1 predicted proteins | sample SwirhisoilCB3_FD_61025 | JGI IMG/M metagenome (GOLD analysis project Ga0058863, IMG submission 61025) | Switchgrass rhizosphere and bulk soil microbial communities from Kellogg Biological Station, Michigan, USA for expression studies - soil... | ecosystem: Host-associated > Plants > Roots >...
TGATTATGATCTTTTTGGTCATACCAAATTTATTTTCTAATTGCGCGATGTATACGCGCTTTATAAATTTATACAACTTCCCATTTTTATATGGATTTTCTATTTTATAGAATCTTAATTAAACGATAATACGTTACTCCGTTACCCTTACAAGGATATGGAATAACCGTTACTAGTACGATAACTAGTATGTTGTAATTAAAACTTTATATATTATATTTTATGCGTTTATTTAGCACCTTATATTTGAGTGCTTGTATATTTAATATTTTCAAGATTAAATTTAAAAATTTTCATCAAACCTTGATAAATATTCGACAACAATTTTTAGTTAATCAAATCATAAATCTTTTTATATAATTAGATAAAAACTTGTAGGTGATCAGCCTATGAGTATGATTTGCTTCTGTTTGTTTGGGAAATGCGCCCTACAGAAGCACTATTAATTTATTATAATGGGTTGAAGTCCCTTTATATTTGCAGCGCAATCTGCTAAGTTATTCTTTGCTGTGCTAGGACAAGCCTAGATATGGTATGAATACCACTCCCTTTTACAATGAATACAATCACTTGCACCGCGAATAAAATGGAGTTGAGCATAACGGCTCAACAAGCTATTGGGAATGAAATAGTATCCCTCTGTGAAGACAGTTTTACTACTCGACGAACTGTAGAGAGACAGTTAAATAATTGTAACTTTTTGAATCAGAGTTATGATTATGAAGATCCATCTATGGTGGATCGTGACGATCTTGTTGATGAACAAGGTCGTGAATTTTATCGATTAGTTGATTATATGGACTCATTACGAGTTTTCTTAACAGGAAAATGTAAAGATCCTAGAACTGATGATAAAATTTTAAAGAATTTGGGTAAATTATTTAATCCTTATTCAAATGGTTCTTTTCCAGAAAATATGGATTATTTTTTGAAATTAATCCAAGATGTTGGATTATTAACCTATGATCTTATATATTCTGAAGAGCGTAGTGATTATATTCGCGCTATATCCGTATTTATTATGTTACGTACTAAAGGACCAATTATTAATTCTAAAATGATATTTCTTTTAAAAGATAAGTTTACTGAATTATTTACAGATTATTTACCTCAGTCAAGTGGTCTTTTTTTCCGATTTTAAAGATTTTTTGAAATCATATACACGATTAAAAGAATCTGCTTTGTATAAAAAACTTTATAAATTTTTAATGTATGTTGTTAGCTTATCTATATTTGATAAAATTGGTGTAAAATTTAATAGTACTTTCTTTACTAAAGTACAGGAAGAAGCTATTAAAAAGAAATATCATTTAGGTCCTGATTTTATTCATACTTTATTAGATACAATTACTTTTGTATGTGAACGTGGTTATCAATGTATGATGACTGGTTCTATGGATCCACTTTATCATAATGGGAAGAATTATGAACAGTGGTTTCTTGATGTTGCTAAATTGAAGCGGGATAGTTTATGTTTAACTAATCCTGCCGCTCATGGAATTAATTTGTTTGAATTTAAAGCAAATTTAGATGCATATCTTGAAAAAGGTGTATCTATGTTGAAGTATATGTCTGCTGAGGATAAATCAGAACGTAGATTTATTTTATCTGAGATGAATAGTTTAGAATTGATTAAAGCTGATTTAGTTACTAAAGCAGCTGCTGGTAAAGAACGTGTTCCTCCGTGGTCTTGTTTATTGAATGCTCCACCTGGTAATGGTAAATCTACATTTTCATCTATACTATTTTACTATTATGCAGCTTTGCATGATATGCCTAATGGTACCGAATATAAGTATACTCGGAATCCAGCAGATAAGTTTTGGAGTGCATTTAAATCCAGTATGTGGTTTTGTGTTTTGGATGATATTGCCTCTTTATTACCTTCTAAGAGTTTAGGTGTTGATCCTTCTTTAGCTGAATTAATCCAGATTCGTAATCAAGTTGCTGTAGTACCACCTCAAGCTGAATTAGCTGATAAAGGAAAAACTCCTATTTTATTTGAGGTTTTAGTTGCTACAACTAATATCGAGAATTTAAATGCATATGCTTATTTTGCATGTCCTTTAGCAATTCAACGTCGATTACCTTGGATTATCCGTGTTCTAGCTAAGCCCGAGTATGCTAAACATGATATTATGTTAGATGCTTCAAAAGTTCCTTTATTAGAAATTGGACGTTTTCCTGATTATTGGAACATTGAAGTTTTGAAGATTGTTCCTGCAACAAATTCTGTTGAGTGTAAACATGGTAGAGCTGTTTCTGAGAAATTATATACATGTATAGATGATTTTTTAGTGTGGTTTGGTCAGGAAACAATAAAATATAAACGTGAAGAAAGTGTCGTTTTAGATTGTACTAAAGTTATGAGTCAAATATCTATATGTAAATTTTGTATGAAATGTACAAAGTTGTGTTTTTGTGATGTTGGTGAAAGTAAATCTGATGATGAGAAATTTAATCCTACCGTTTTTGTTAATGGTGTGGAGGATAATATAGATCATTTCATTGATAAAACCGACATTAAAGATCCTGAATTTGAGATATTTGAAATAGCTAGTACAGGTGGTGAAGATACTTACACAGAAAATGATAGTGATGATGATTCTGTGGCTTATGATTTACAAAGTACTGATATTCCACCACAGAGAATTAATTTCTCTATGTGTGCTACTTTAGCTCGCATTTGTGCTGTTTTTGGTTTGGTTGTTCCTCTATATAAGAAATTAGCCAATATAGATTTTTATCAAAGGACTAGTAAGTATATTCGAACTAAATTTCAAGAAGATACTGAAAAATTGAAGAATAACCAACCGATTTTCCATAACGTTTGTGGACAAGCATATAGACGAACCATTGATGGTTTATATGAACGTTATCCAAAAGGTGATAGAATTGATATGCGTAATAGTGTTGCTGATGCTACTTCATTCTTTGTTGAGCGTAAAGCTCAAAAGAGTTGGCTTGCTGGCAAATATGTAGATTATTTTAATATTTATCTTGGTGAATTTTTTGCTTATATTTATTTGGAGTGGGGAGGATATTCTCATTGTATAACTTGGGCTTATAAATTCCCAATTCTTGGATATTATTTTCGTAAATGGTGTCAAAGTAAAACTAGTGATTCTAGGGTGCTTGGTGCTGTTTTTAAACGTTTAGGTAAAAAAGTTGAACAAAGAATAGGTAGAGTTCCTCTCTTAATTACAATTGTTTCTATTATCACTGCTAGTGGTTTAGCTGTGTATGCTAGTGTGAATTTCTTTAAGTGGTTTTTTCCATCTAAAGGAATTAATAAACAACCTATTAATCGTGATATTAAAGTTTCAAAAGTTGAGAAAGTTATAGAGATAACACCTAGTAAGCAAAGTGTAGATTCAACTACAATTGGTGTTGCTTTGGAACCACAAAATGATGAGAAAATTAATATTTATTATAATGATAATTATAATTTATCAGCTATAGATTTAACTCCTCAATCTACAAGTATGTCAACACAAAGTTTAGATGAGCGTGAGAAATTTGAATCTCGAATTTTGCGTAATTGTGTTTACTTGAAGTGTCATTGGATAAGTGATAGTGGAGAAGCATTAGTTCGTCCTAATGCTGCTGTGTGTATTGAAGGTCATGTATATGTTGTTAATTCACATGGTATTCCTTTGAGTGATTCTTTTGATTTAGAAATATTACGTGAACCTTTGCAATCTGGTTTAAGTGCGAATACTCGTTTTCGTGTTAATCAATCTAGATTTAAGAGAATTGCTAATACTGATTATTGTTTCTTTTTATTGTTAGAAGATGCTCCACGTAAGCGTATTACTTCTTATTTTTGTAAAGATTCTTTACGAGGGAAATTTACTGGTAAATATATTGGTAAAAATCGTAAAGGAGAGAGTTTTAGTAAGTTAGTGCATAATATATATTTTAATCCTTCATTTGAATCAACATTAGGTGTACATCCTATGTGGAAAGGTAGAGTTGATATTCCAACTGAACCAGGTGATTGTGGATCCTTACTTTTAACATGGACAGATATGGGTCCAGTTTTATTAGGTATTCATGCTGCTGGTAATAATCCTAATCATGGTGTTGGAGCCTTATGGTTGTGTCAATCAGTTTTAAAGCAAGGTTTATCCTTATTTGAACCTCAAGTTTGTGGTACAGATATTAATTTATCATTACCTGGTTTTCCTCAAAAACTTACTAAGTTGAATAAGAAGAGTCCTGTTAGGTATCTGGACTCTGGTGTTGCAGAGGTCTATGGTACTTTAGAAGGTTTCCGTGCACACCCAACATCTCGTGTTGAACCTACTTTTATTCAACAATCAATGTTGGATTTAGGCTATAAGGTTCGCTATGGAGCACCATTGATGAAAGGTTGGAAACCCTGGTATTTAGCTTTAGAACAAATGACAAAACCAGTTCGTGGATTTGATCCTATATTATATCATCAATGTGTTGATGCATTTGCTGATGATATTCTTAAAGGATTAGATAAGAAATATTTGAAGGAATTAGTCATATTAGATGATTTTAGTACACTCAATGGAATTGCAGGAACAGCATACATTGATAGTATAAATAAATCTACTAGTATGGGATTTCCAATAAAGTCTTCTAAGCGCGGGCATTTAGTAAAATTACCCGCACAACGTGGCTTTGAAGAACCCCATGAGTATGATCAAGTTACTAAAGATGAAATTAATCGTATTTTAGATTGTTATCATAGGGGTGAACGTGCGTATCCTATCGGTAGCGCTAGTTTGAAGGATGAACCTAAAACTTTTGTTAAAATTGATGCTGGTAAAACACGTGTCTTTGTTGCTGAACCCGCAGCTTGGTGTTTCGTTGTTAGAAAATATCTTTTATCTTTTTTGCGTATAGTTAGGTTGAATCAACAGCTATTTGAGGCTGCCCCAGGAATTCGTGCACAAAGTGATGAATGGGGGAGATTACGTAGTTGGTTAGTTAAATATGGTGAAGATAAAATGATAGCTGGCGATTATAAAAATTTTGATAAGTCGATGCCCCCTGTTGCAATATTAGGAGGTTTTCACATTATCATGAGAATTTGTAGAGTTGCTGGTTGGTCTGATTCTGATTTGATGATCCTGCGTTGTATTTCTGAAGATATTGCATATCCTATTGTAGATATTAATGGAGATCTTGTTCAACTTTTATGTTCGAATCCATCGGGACAACCATTAACTGTTGATGTTAATGATTTTTCTGGTTCTGGTTATTTTCGATACGCATTTGTGAAGATAACTGCATTATCACCATCTGTATTTAAAGATTATGTTTCAATGGTTAATTATGGTGATGATAATGCTGCTAGCAGTAAGCATCCCAAATTTAATCATACCAATATACAGAAAGTTCTTGCGGAAGTAGGGATTGGTTATACAATGGCTGATAAAGAAGCTGAGTCTGTTCCTTTTATACATATTGATGATGTATCTTTTTTGAAGAGAAAATTTGTGTATGATAATGATGTAGGTGAGTATCTAGCCCCTTTAGAGGAAGAGTCTATAGAGAAGATGCTTACTGTATGTGTGAAGTCTAAATCTATATGTCCAGAAGCACAATCCATAGCTGTGATTAGCACAGCAGTTCGAGAGTATTTCTTTTATGGTAAGAAAATTTTTAATGAGAAGCGTTTAGCTTTCGAACAAGTCATAGATAATAATGCGACTTTAAAACATTATAAGGAAGATTCTACGCTTCCAACGTGGGATGAATTGGTAGAACAATTTAAAATGAATTCATTCAAAGCGGAAACTTCTGATTTTCCGTCGGGGTCCATGTGGGGTCCCATTGTAAAACCAAAGCACAAGCGTATTAGTGAGTTACTGCTAGAAGATAGGTTGGCTTCCTTTCTTCTGGAGGATGGCATTAATAAGTTAGAAAAATTGCCAAAATTTGTTGAGGGGGTGGCCACCCTCAATATCTTAGATAGGTTACAAAAAACTAATTTGATTACGGAACTACCACCGTTTAAGGTAGAACACGAGAAGAGGGTGAGATGCCCTACAATTATACATTATTATGAACGTCGTATGAGTAAACAATTAACACAATTCAGAGCTAAACAACGCGAATTGAAACATACTTATTTTATGCAATCTGAAGATACTATTTCTTCAATTTTAGATAATTATGTGTTGTTTACTTCTATTGCTGATGTTAGTAATGATGAAGCTATGAGAATTTTGAAACCAATGACTTATAAGGGTGATTTATATGTTTTTGTTCCTCATTTGGTTGATTATGCTCAGTTTATGCATACGAAACGTACCCGAGACAGAATGAGAACTAAAACTATTAGTTTTCGTCAACAAAGTGAAGATGCTCCTAGTAGTACTTTGCAGAATACTGCTGGAGGTATTGAAAATCCTAAGCCAGCTCAGACAACTGAACAAGTAGTTGAGTTTTTAGATGAGAATGAAGGTTTTGAAACTGGATTTAAATCTATGCGAGATCCTACTTCTGATGCAGATATGTTACCAATGGCATCTTTGCAGGATTTTCTTAGTAGACCAGTTCGTATAGCTACTATTCCGTGGCTTGAATCAGATGTTGTTGGTTATAATGCATTTATTCGTCCTTGGCAATTATTTTTTAATGATGATAGAATTCGAAGAAAATTAGATAATTTTTCGTTTTTACGTTGTAATTTAAAAGTAAAAGTTTTATTGAATGCTAGTCCATTTTATTATGGTGCTATGTTACAACATTATCATCCGTTACCAACTTTGAAACCCACTACAATAGTCACAGACGCAAATTATCAATATTTTATACCATTTTCTCAACGTCCTCACTCATGGTTATATCCTGCCAATAGTGAAGGTTCTGTTATGACATTACCTTTCTTTTTTAATAAAAATTGGTTAAATAATACTCAGAATTCTGATTTTGTAGACATGGGTATTTTGAATTTTACCGCATTTACTGAACTGCGAAGTGCAAATGGTGTTACTGGTACTGGTGTTACCTTACAAGTGTATGCTTGGGCTGAAGATGTGGAAGTTTCAGGTCCGACTGTGGCTTATGCTATGCAAACAGTGGATTTTGTTGAACAGACTAAGGATGAGTATGGAAAATCTTCCGTATCTAATATTGCTTCCGCTATCGCTTCTGCTGCTGGTGCTTTAAGTAGAATACCTATGATATCTCGTTATGCAACTGCAACGCAAATGGGAGCTCAAAGTGTTAGTAATGCTGCTAATGCTTTAGGTTTTTGTAATACTCCAGTTATAGAAGATATTAATCCTTTAAAACCTGTTGCTTTTCCACCTCTATCTACTTCTGATATTGGCTATCCCATTGAGAAATTAACATTGGATGCTAAAAATGAATTGAGTGTGGATCCAGGTGTAGCTGGTTTGAAAGGTGTTGATGAATTAAATGTATCATATTTATGTCAGAAGGAATCTTATTTGTGTTCTGTACCTTGGCTCACCACTGATACTACTGATACTATCTTAAGTACTTTTAATGTTTCACCTCAACAAATAACTCTTTCTGATGCTCCTGTAAAAATAAATTCAACACCTCAAGGATACTTATCTATGTTATTTAAGTATTGGAGAGGTGGTCAAATTTATCGTTTTAAGATAGTCTCTTCTCCGTATCATAAGGGTAGAGTACGATTAACTTGGGATCCTACTGGAACATCTTCACAAAATATTTTGAATACTGCAGGTTCTCAACCTGTAACATTTACTAAAGTTATTGATTTAGGAAAAGATACTGATGTTGAATTTCACGTGCCTTATCACCAGTCTTTAGGGTTTAGTAGATTGTTAGAGACTGACTTAATGTCAGCCCCTTATCAAATTGGACCTAGTCCAACTTGGACTAGAGTGGATGGTTGTGATAATGGTTTGGTTACTCTACGTGTTGTTACACCTCTCACTGCTCCTATAGTAACAGCACCCGTGAATATTTTAGTTTCAGTTCGTGCTGCTAGTGATATTGAATTCACTACTCCAATAGATTTAGATAGGAGAATTTCTCCATGGGTTCAACAATCTGCTGATATGTTTGATATGGGTGATAGTGTTTTAACTAGTGCAGGACCATCTGTACCTAAAGAACCAAAAGAGCGATTTTTAGTATACTTTGGTGAAGCTATTGTAAATTTGAGACAGTTGATGCGTCGTAGTACACTAAATAGAATAGATTATTTTGTTACTTCTACATCTATTGGTGGTAATTTATTAGTAGATCGTATGACACGCTTTCCAATTCCTAATGGATATGATCCTTTAGGTTTTGATAGAGCACCTGGTTTAACTGTACCTGCATCTACTTTTAATTATAATTATACTTTTCCACATCCTTATACGCATATTTCGCAAGCTTTTATAGGTACGCGTGGTAGTATGATGGTACATTATAATGTTTCAGACCCTATTGTTAAAAATAGTGTTCGGATTTCTCGAACAGTAAATAGTCAATTGGCAGTATTAGGAGTTCAAAATATAGTTCAATCATTTACTACTGCAAATAATACTCGATACTGGTATAATATTAATTCTTTTTCAGGTGCTTGTGGACAGGCTTTGACTGCACAGCGAACTCAATCTGGTATTTCTGTGGTAATACCTAATTTTTCTCCATTTAAATTTCAGAGTACACGTCCGTCTGCTGCTACATCACCACAAGGTGTTGATGGCGCAAATTATGAGACTGTTACTGTGGAAATGTCGGTTGACGGTAATACTCAAACA